>Ga0208645_1000031_pt1 | contig 282026 bp, 266 predicted proteins | sample VirMetDEL_Sep_01_FD_184519 | JGI IMG/M metagenome (GOLD analysis project Ga0208645, IMG submission 184519) | Aqueous microbial communities from the Delaware River and Bay under freshwater to marine salinity gradient to study organic matter... | ecosystem: Environmental > Aquatic > Marine >...
AGTGCGCAGCTCGGTACTGGCCTATGTGCATGTGCTGAATATGATCCAGCGTGCGCAAACCATCGATGCCCATAAGCATGCCCGTCAGAACACCAACAAGATTGCCGCAGGGGAATAGTCATGAGTACACAACACAACAAGCATTATAAGGTCGCGGTATTAGCCGGTGATGGTATCGGGCCGGAGGTCATGGCCGAGGCGGAAAAAGTGTTACAGGTGGTAGCGGATAAATTTCAGTTTGGCTTAACGTTAACGCCGGCCTTAGTCGGCGGTGCCGCCATCGACGCCAGCGGCGAGCCTTTACCGGCGCAAACCTTGTCGGTGTGTCAGCAAAGCGATGCCATTTTATTTGGTTCGGTCGGCGGGCCGAAATGGACCGGCTTAGCGCCGGATAAACAGCCAGAGCGCGGCTCGTTATTGCCACTTCGTAAAACCTTCGATTTATTCTGTAATTTACGCCCCGGCCAAATTTATCCGGCCTTTGCTGATTTATCACCACTGCACCCGCGCGTTAGCAGCCAGGGCATGGATGTATTGTGCGTACGCGAGCTGACCGGCGGCATTTACTTTGGCGAAAAAGGCCGCAGCGACACCGATGCCTTTGATACCCAGCGCTACAGCGTGGCCGAGATTGAACGTATTGCCAAAGTAGCCTTTGAGGCTGCACAAAAGCGCAGCAATAAAGTCACCTCGATTGATAAAGCCAATGTGCTGCAAACCAGTATTTTATGGCGTGAAACCGTTGAGCGGGTAGCGAAAGACTACCCGGATGTGACGCTGGAGCATATGTATATCGATAACGCCGCTATGCAGCTTATTCGCAGCCCGCAGCAGTTTGATGTGTTGCTGTGTGACAACCTGTTCGGCGATATTTTATCCGATGAAATCGCCGCGATTGCCGGTTCATTAGGCCTGTTACCGTCGGCCAGTTTAAACGGCAGCGGTTTTGGTTTGTACGAGCCGGCCGGTGGCAGCGCACCGGATATCGCAGGCCAGGGCATTGCTAACCCGATAGCACAAATTTTAAGTGCCGCCTTAATGCTGCGCTACAGCTTTGCCGAAGAAGACGCGGCGCGGGCTATTGAGCAGGCGGTGCAGCACTGCTTAGAGCAGCATATTGTTACGCGCGATATTAATCCGAAATCGACTTACGGCACGGCAGCGGTTGGCGCAGCTATTGTTGCCACCTTGCGTCAGGAGAACCACTAATGAGCCAGGCTACTTCTAAAGCTCAAACCTTGTATCATAAAATTTATGCCAGCCATGTGGTGGGCAAGTTAAACCCCGGCACCGATTTATTGTATGTCGACCGGCATTTAATTCATGAAGTCACCTCACCGCAGGCGTTCTCCGGTTTAAAACTGGCCAATCGCAAAGTGCGCCGGCCGGATTTAACCTTCGCTACTATGGATCATAACGTGTCGACTCAGCGCCGCAGTATCGACGCGGCTGGTGAAACTTCACGCAAACAATTAGAAGCCTTAGCAGCTAACTGCGGGGAAAACCGCATTCCGCTGTTGGACTTAACCCACCCCGATCAGGGCATAGTGCATGTTATTGGCCCGGAGCAAGGCTTAACCCAGCCGGGGATGATCATTGTTTGTGGTGACTCGCACACTTCTACCCACGGTGCTTTTGGTGCGCTGGCTTTTGGCATTGGCACCTCAGAAGTCGAGCACGTACTGGCAACGCAAACTCTGCCGCAACAGCCGGCCAAGACATTAAAAGTAGAGATAAATGGCGAATTAAGCGCCCATGTTACGCCAAAAGACGTGATTATGGCGGTAATAGGTAAGTTAGGCACGGCCGGCGGCAACGGCTGCGTCGCCGAGTTCAGCGGCAGCGCTATCCGCGCTATGAGCATGGAAGGACGGATGACCCTGTGCAATATGAGCATTGAAATGGGCGCCAAGGCCGGGCTGATTGCACCGGATCAAATCACCTTTGATTATATTAAAGGTAAAGCCCATGCCCCTGAGGCGCAGCACTGGGATGCTGCCGTACAGTATTGGCAAAGCCTGTATTCTGATGCCGATGCGGTGTTTGATCAGCTGGTGGAAATTGATGCGGCGACTATTACGCCACAAATTACCTGGGGCACTAACCCGGAGCAGGTGATAGCGGTAGACCAAAGCGTACCGGCACCGGACAGCTTTAGCGATGCCACTAAGCGTGAAGCAGCGATACGGGCGCTGGCCTATATGGGCTTAGAACCGGGGCAAAAGCTGACCGACTGCAAAGTCGATGTAGTGTTTATCGGCAGTTGCACCAACAGCCGGATTGAAGACTTACGCGCCGCGGCCTCTGTGGTGCAGGGCCAAAAAGTCGCAGCCGGCGTGCGCGCTTTAGTGGTGCCGGGCTCGGGCGTGGTAAAGCGTCAGGCTGAAGCCGAAGGCTTAGCCGGCATCTTTAAAGACGCCGGTTTCGAGTGGCGTGAGCCGGGCTGCAGCATGTGCCTGGGTATGAATGATGACAGAGTAGAAGCCGGCCAGCGCTGTGCTTCAACGTCAAACCGTAACTTTGAAGGCCGCCAGGGCCGGGGCGCTCGCACGCATCTGGTTAGCCCGGCGATGGCCGCTGCGGCAGCCATTGCCGGTAAGTTTGTCAATATTGCAGCTGTGAATGAGCAAGGAGACCGGGCATGAGCCAGATATTTGCACAGGGCTTAGTTTGCCCGTTGGACAAAAACAACGTTGATACCGACCAGATCATCCCGAAGCAGTTTTTAACCAGCGTTAGCCGCGATGGTTTTGCCGAGGCGATGTTTTACGACTGGCGCTACCTGGCCGATGGCAGCCCGAATCCGGAGTTTGTGATTAACAAACCGGAATATCAGGGCGCCGGTATCTTGTTAACCCGCGCCAATTTTGGCTGCGGCTCCAGCCGCGAACATGCGCCCTGGGCCATTCAGCAATACGGTTTTAATGTGATTATTGCCGAAAGCTTTGCCGATATTTTCTTTAATAACAGCGTTAACAACGCCATGTTGTTAATTCAGTTAAGTAAAACCAATATCGACTTACTGTTTAACCGCTGCCAACAAGGGCCGCAGCAGTGGCAAATTGATTTAGCCAGCCAGGAGATCCTGTTCGGCAACAATGCCGCCATGGGCTTTAATATCGACGCCGATATTAAGCAGCGATTGTTATCCGGCTTAGATTTTATCGGCTCAAGCGAGCAGTTAAACCCGCAAATAGCCGATTACGAGCAAAGCCGCAAAGCCAGCCAACCCTGGTTGGGCTAAGCCCGGCAAGCTGTTTACTGCAAGGGCGCATGAAGCGCCCTTTAAGCTCGAACGGGTCAAGGTTATCCGATTGGAAACTGTTGCTTCTGGTGCAGTACCCGCATAATGCGAATGTTGTCGGCATCAAGGGTGTACGACACAATCATAGAGATTTCCGGGATAATCAGCAGCCTGCCGCGAATGCCGTCCCGCTGCACACCCATTAATGGATGTTGTAATAAATTCTCTACTCTGGCTTCAATAATCGCGTCGGTTTTTTCAGCTGCAGCAGGGTTGAAGCCATACAGAAATTCAAAGATCTGTTGCCGATCAATCAGCGACGCTTGTTCCCAGAAGATCATTGCTGCTGGCGTTTGCGAATATTGGCTTTATGTTCAGCCATTTTGGCTTTGGCAGTTGCATGGTCAATAAAAACCGCCTGTCCGGCGTCAAGCTTTTCAAATGCCATGTTCACTTGCTGAGTTAACCAGGCATCATGTGATACGGCTTTACGTTGCTGCTCTGCCAATTGCTCTGTCAGTTCGCGGCAGGCATCACTTAGCGTGCGGCCCTGGCTTTCAGCCATCTGCTGCGCCAAACGTTTTGTTTCTTCATCAACACGAAACTGTATACGGGTATCCATGCTCAGCTCCTGACTTTATGTGTGCACAAATGTTAGCACTGGGTGGCGTTGCTGGCAAGGCGCGGTAGCTTCGTCCACAGCGGTGTTTTTTATATTGTTGCCGGTGTTAGCCGGATGCTATAAGTTAGGTACTTAATGTTGGGGCGCGCAGAAATATAACGCACGACCACCGAAAGGTAACGCATGCTCGTCTTTCCAGACAGTGAAAATAGAACTTGAAGATTTATGGTTATTTTCCAATGAATTATCAATCCATGTTTCCTCTATCGGAACTGAGAAAACGAGCATGCTCAATAATAAAATGTTAGGCAAAAACCGAAATAACATCCATCAGGAGCAATAAATGTCGGCAGAAACAAAGTTCGCCAAGCAGCGTCTTCTAGACCAATTTTCTTCTCAGAAAGCTGCTGCAGGTCATGCACTTAATACTCGCGTGTTCTTTATGAACGAAGTGCAACGCTGGGATCCAAAACAACAAGATGCCCTAGACAGTGCGATTGATGAGCTAGTCAGCGAAGGCTTAATCGAAAACAGAGATGGAACACCGTTTCTGACAGAGAAAGGAGTTGATCATCTTTATCCAGAAGTAGGCAATTCGGTGAGAGATGCAATACTTCGGTATTTTGCTAGCTCTGGTGCTAGAGCAGGACATGCGTTCAATACCCGTGCTTTTATGCAAACTGTATATTCAGGCTGGAACCCTAAGCAAAAAGAAGCACTAGAGGTCACTTGTGAGAAACTCATAGCGGACGGCCTAGTAGAAGAGAGTGGCGATAATCTGCTTTTAACGGATAAAGGTTATGGCGCAATTTACTAAAGTATTGCCTAACACATATGAGCCTTCTAGGAGTCAATAGGTAAAACCGCTCTTCTGGCCGCGTTAGCGGCCAGGCTGTTGTCCATCAGCAAGATAGACTGCTTCATCTGTCATCATGGTTGCCAGGCGATAGCCTGCAACAAACACATATCGGGGCTCTCTTATCTCATGCTCAATGAGCGCTTGCTGATTTCAGCATCCTTGCTGAGGGCAGGGGTATCAGATATTCATCGGTTAACCTGCTGCCGGCGCTATTCAAGGCGTCGGGCTTAAAGCCAGTTAGTTTCAGGCTCTTCGTGGTGTAAGATGGTTTCACCATTAGCATCCAAGATGCAGACGTATAAAGAACGGGCTTGCAAATCAATTCCACAATAGTACGGATGTTGTGTAGTATAAAATTTCATTAGGTTTTCTCCTTTTTGGTTTGGTTGCCTTCCAGCTTAGCCAATCTGGCTGGGCTGGGGAGAAGGCTCAATGAGTATCAAGTAAATATTATCGCCAGCAAAAAGCGCTGGCTGCGACGTCAACCCGCTGCGCGGGTTTCCGCGCTAAATTTGGGCAATAAAAGGAAATTATCAAATGCGAAGTCAATATTTAGTCTTTTTATCTTGTATGCTGTTTAGTCTCTGCTGCACTGCGATGGGAGCTGCTCTAACTCTGCAGCCAACGCTGGGCGACTATAAAGATGGTGAAAAATGGGTGTGGAAATATAAAGGGGTAACCAAGGCCGGGGAAGTACGCGCTGATGGAAAAGATACCAAAAAGATAATAAGTAAAAACGGCGAGTTATTCATGGTTACTGCACCTCGCACATTTCCGCTGAGCGATATAGTCAAACCTGTTGATAGCAAGACCTCCCGGTATAATTGGCCTTTACAGGTTGGCAAGAAATGGACTTTCGAAGATCACTGGGAAAGTGAAGACGGCACAAAGGGCTCAACAATTCAGGATGCTGAGGTTCTCTCTTTTAAAGCTGAGACTGTGGATGCCGGAACCTTTATGGCCTACACCATTCAATACAAAGGAAAAATTACAAATACCAGAGGATACAGTGCAAACACTGAAGATATTCACGTCTATGCGCCTGAATTAAAAACATTTATCAAGCTGACTCAGATACAAGATGATTATCTGTATATAGAAGAGCTGATTGAATATTCGAAATAATCAAAAGCTAACAAGGCGGTTTTGCTGCAGCTATCGTGGCCGGGACGGCTTACGCTTCGCACCGGCCGTCCCAAAGCTTTCATCCACAAGTCATGGGAGGGATTTTGATGACTAATCACTTTGGTTCTTGTTTGTGTGGCACCGTAAACTTTGAGGTAAAAGGGGAGTTTGACAGCTTTTACCTGTGCCACTGCCGGCACTGCCAAAAAGATACCGGTTCGGCGCATGCGGCAAATCTGTTTTCACATTCTGCTAAATTGCTCTGGCAGTCGGGTGCTGATGCAGTGACGTCATTTACGCTGCCGGGTACTCAGCATAACAAGAGCTTTTGTAAGTTATGTGGTTCAGCATTACCAAGCGATCAGATTGCAGGTTTGCTTGTTGTTCCTGCCGGGTGTTTGGACACTGAAATTACCCGGTTGCCAACTGCACAGATCTTTTTATCCAGCAAAGCGGCTTGGGATCGGCAGTCAGAGACGTTGCCCAAGTTCGACGGATTGCCAGATTGAGTTACTATCAAATACCCGTGGCTGTTGGCGGTCGCACTTAAGTCGCGTTCCGGAACGGCAGCAACCTATACGCTCGCGCCAACATCGTTTCACTTTCTGATGGCGACTGATATTTTTAGTCTTTTTTAATAAACGGAATAATAATGAAAAAAATAGTTTATGGATTACTGCTGCTTATATTCGGAAGCGCGTGGAGCGCTTTGGCTGCGCAGAACTACCCCGAAATTGAACAGCTGGTGATTGACAGCACAGTGCTGGCAGAACAGCGTAACCTGGTGGTGTATCTGCCGGCGGGTTACCAAAACAATAAAGACCATTTTCCGGTGTTATATATCACCGATGGCGACATACAAGGCCCACATACGGCCGGTAGTTTAGATTACCTTGCAAAATTTGATCAAACACCAGCAATGATAGTGGTGGGCATAGTAAACCCGCCGCAGACTCGTGTCAGAGATCTGACTGTTACCGGTGCCGATAAGCAAAACACACAGCAGTTAGCCAATGCAGATCGGTTTTTAGCCTTTATTGAGCAGGAAGTTATCCCGTTAGTTAAACAGCGTTACCGGACTCTGGATTATCAAGCGCTGTCCGGCACCTCACATGGTGGTCAGTTTGCGATTAATGCGCTGGTAAAGCGACCTGGCTTGTTTGATGGTGTTATCGCTATCAGCCCGTCTTTATATTGGAATAAACATCAATTGCTTGAGCTAACAGAGCTGGCAATGAAGAGCAATCAGCTACAGGGGCGTTTATATGTGTCTATTGCCAATGAAGAAGCGGCAATGACAGAGCCATTTCAGAAATTTGTTGAATTGACGCAGCGCTACCAAAACGAAAAGCTGATCGTGGCGAGCCAGATTTTTAGCCTGGAAACGCATAACACAACGGTGTTGCAAGGCCAGTACTATGGCTTAAAACACTTATTCTCAGGTTGGGCCATCCCTGAATCGCCGCAAACCTTAGCCGATTTGCAGGCTAATTTTGAGAATCGTTCGAAGCTACTAAATACTCCCATGGCTATTCCTGAAGACAGAGCCGCTGGATATGGCCAGTGGTTACAATACCTGAACCGGCAGGATGATACGCTGGTATTGCTCAAATGGAATCGAGCAAATTATCCTCAATCTTTAAACGCGCATGCGGCCTTAATCAAAGCTTACTTACATTTTAAAATGGCTGAAGCTGCCAAAGCAGCATTGGAACAGGCAGTTAAATCTATCGATGGCTTAAGCGTTGAACAAAAAGCACAGCTTGAAGCTTTATTTGGGTAGCATGGCAATACCTGTCGGCTTATTTACCCTTACACCCGGCAACCGGTTAACAGCTGCCGGGTTTTGCTGTACTGATATGCAAAACCAGCAGCTGAAAAAAGTGTTTGATAGCGCCTGTGCTTAGAGCGTTTGTGCACGTACTGTCCGGGCAAATTCACCATAGCTGTGCAGCGGGCGACCAAGGATCTGGGTTAGCCGCGTCACATCGCCGGTTTTGGCTATCATGCCGTGGCTGACATAACGTTCAGCCATCAGGCGCATTTCGTAAGCTGTCCATTTGGGCATAAATGACGCCATATTCTGTTCAAAACCACTGGGATCATCACCACCATAGGTAACGGCATGGCCCAGTGTTTCTGACCAGATTGCCGCAATTTCTTCACCTGTCAGGTTGTCGGGCCCGACTAAATTAATGGTTTCAACCGGCAATTTATCCGGCGCATTGTCGCGACGCAGTAACTCAATAGCGGCAACTTCAGCGATATCCCGCACGTCCACCATTGCAATACCTTTGCTGCCAACCGGCATCGGGTAAATGTGGTGGTTTAAGATCACGTCTTTAATCATCAGTTCGTTATCAATAAAGTAAGCCGGACGCAGGATAGTGGCGCTAAAACCCATCTGCTCCAGCATACGCTCTGCACCATATTTGACGGCAAAGTGCGGCACATTAACCGCCTGGTCGGCATCAAATACCGACAGGTAAACTACCCGTTCTACACCCGCTTCCCGCGCAATATTCAGCGTGATCAGGGCCTGGGTAAATTCGTCGCCTGTTACCGCGTTTAGCAAAAATAAGCTGCGCACACCTTTGAATGCCTGCCGCAGCGAATCGATATCCAGCAGATCGCCCCGGGCTATTTCTACCGCGTCATCAAATTTGATTTTTGCCGGATCCCGTGTCAGAACCCGCACGTTTGCATTGCGTTTAACCAGTTGTGCTACAAGGTGTTGGCCAACCCGGCCGGTTGCGCCGGTTACAAGAATAGTCATAGTTCACTCCAATTCAGTTAGGTTATTGTCTGTTGACGATTCACATTCTAGGTGTTTCATATTTGTGCCGATAGATGCTAAAGTTGGACTAGCTGTCTTGAATATGGAACAGTTTATGGATTTAGCCGCTATTGCCGATTTCAACCTGGTTGCCAAGCATGGTGGCTTTGGCCGTGCCGCCCGGGAGAGCGGGCGGCCTAAGGCAACGCTGTCCCGACGGGTAGCTGAACTGGAGAACAGCCTGCAGCTGCGGCTGTTCGAGCGCGGTGCACGCAAACTGGTATTGACCGAAGAGGGACAGGCGCTTTATCAGCGCACCGCGACGCTGTTGACGGAACTGGATGAAACCGTGCTGGCCATTTCATCCGGCGTTGCCCGGCCCCGGGGCCGCTTACGTATCAGTGCGCCTTTATTGTTCTGCCAGCTGGCAATGGGCAGACTGGCGGCAGAGTTCGCTATTAAATATCCGGATGTACAACTGGAAGTGATATCCGACGATCAGCCGGTCGATATGGTCGACCAGGGCTATGATCTGGTGATCAGAGTTAACCCTGCGGCAGATGAAAACCTGTACGGCCGGCCTATTCTACGCGACCACCTGGTGGTGGTGGCCCACCCTGATCTGCAGCGGCCATCCGGCGATACGGCTGTGCCTGTGCCTGTGGTGGTGCGCGGGTCTGAAAAACAGACTTCTGTTTGGCAGGTAATGTCTGAGAACGTAACGTCCGGTATTGCGGTGACCCCTGTGCTTGTGCTTTCTTCAATGATAATGCTGCGCGACGCTGTGCGCGCTGGCGTAGGTGCCGGTTTGTTGCCGGTCTCGTTAGTTGCTCAGGATATTCAAGCCGGAAAACTGGTCTGTTGGGGTGATGCCGACGCCGCACCAATCGAGCTATGGGCACTTTATCCATCCCGCCGTTTACTCAATGTGCGGGTTTCAGCTTTTCTTGAACATTTAAAAGCTGCTTTCCCGACCGGCGAGCCGGAAGAGCTTGCGGCCTATATCCAGTGACAGGCATGCCTGCGACTGCTGAACAACCTGCAACACCTGATTGCATTTACTGCCGGCTTTGCCGCAGAATCAACCTTATCAGGTAATACAGAGCGGAAAGGCTATGCCAAAACTGTTTTCTTACGGCACCCTGCAGCAAAAAAACGTGCAGTTGGCCAACTTTGGCCGCGAGCTAAGCGGTAGTAAAGATATTCTGCAGGGTTATATTATCGGTGAGGTGGAAATAACCGACGAGCGCGTACTACGCGAAAGCGGCAAGGCCTTTCACCCGATTTTACGCCTTAGCGGCAATAATGCCGATGAGGTGACCGGCACCGTATTTGAGCTGACCGATGCTGAACTGGCACAGGCAGATGACTACGAAGTGGATGCTTATGTCCGCGTAAAAGCGACGCTAAAGTCCGGCACTGAATGCTGGATTTACGCGGCAGCAGATTAAAGAAAACAGCTGATGAAAAACCCGCTAAGTAGCGGGTTTTATTGGGCTAACGTCTTGGTTTAATTGGCTTGTAGTTTGACGTTGGCGTACTCGATAATGGCTTCCGGCGTTTCCAGGCCTTCAATAGGCTCACCGGTGTATAGCTTTTCAAATTGTAACGGTTCGGCAAAGTTAAAGCTCAGTTCCAGCTTGCCCGGGTTGTTTACAAAGGCTGTCAGGCTGTCTTTCATCGTTTGTGGCAACGGCTCCAGCATGGCGATATTCATCAGTGCCAACCCTTTAATGGTATCAAGATCCGGCGCCTGGCCTTGCTCTGCCGCCATGGCAACGGTGCGTTCAATAAAGCCTTTGTTTTCAATGGTTACAGTGCCGTTGCTTAGCGCGCCGGTAACCAGCTTGGCCAACATTTGTTCCATATAGGCTTCGTCGCCTACCAGCTCTTGCTGTTGTTCCGGCGGTAATTCGCTCATCTCGCGGGCAAATTGCCAAAATTGCTGCATTTGCGCCAGAGTAAAGTTGTAGCCAAGGCTGAATTCGTCGTTAATTCGGGTTTGCTGGCTGAATAACAGTTGGCCATCGGCCTGGTATTCGTAGCTGTAGTCGCCATGCAGCGCTACGCTTTGTAAAAAGGCGCTGGCATGGGGTGGTAACATTTGCAGTACGGCCGGGGCGGCTTTGGCGCCAACCAGTTGCATACTGCCTTTATCAGCCAGGCCCCGCGGTTTAACGCCTTGGGCAGTAATCAGCTCGACAGTAGCAACAGTACCCATCTCGCCGAAGGAAACATCCAGACCACTGATGCTGTAGCTGGAGGTCAGTACATTAGCCGATACCTCTTTATAGCTTAATTCGATTTGCGGCATCAAACCGCTTTCGGCCACGTCGCGGTAGCTTTGGTTGGCTTGTTCAATTTGCTGCTTAATGGCGTTTTCTGCCTGGCTATTGGCATAATACAAAGCGCCGCCGGCAGCTGCCGCTACTACAACCAACGCTATCACTGACTTGTTCATACTCTTCCTTTAGGTGTGTTTGTTAATAAAACGAGAAAATGTTAACACATGCAGCGCTGGCCGAATAGTAAACGCCGCTGGTTTTTATAGTAACGCGACCTGTTTACGCTGTTTCTAAAGCCTGTTAATTTGGCGGCTTGTGTGTAGCAACGGCGGCAGATATGGAACACTATTTTCATTGGTTTGATTTACTCGGTATTGCCGTATTTGCTATCTCCGGCACTCTGGCGGCCTGGCGTAACCAAATGGATGGCTTTGGTGTGATTGTACTGGCCAGTGTTACCGCCATTGGCGGTGGCACATTGCGCGATGTTATTCTGGATGTACCGGTAATATGGATTAATAACAACAGCTACTTTTACGCCATTTTTATTGCTGCTGTGGCCACTATTTTGCTGGTGCGTAACCGCTTAACCATACCGCATAACACTCTGCAGCTGTTCGATGCATTGGGTTTGGCATTCTTCGTTATTATGGGTACGCAAAAAGCGTTGGATCACGGTACTTCTGCCATGGTAGCGATATTGCTGGGCACCATGAGTGGCGTATGCGGCGGTATGATCCGTGATGTATTGTGTCGTGAGGTGCCGATGGTGTTTCGCGGCGAGCTATACGCGGTAACCTGCATTTTCGGTGGCGTGGTGTATACCGGCCTGTTGGCGCTGGGTATCGCGCAATTACCGGCGATGTTAAGTGGCATGACGGCGCTGTTGCTGCTGCGGCTGGCGGCGATGAAGTGGCAACTCACTATACCGGTATTCAGTAAACACCATAACGAACTGAACGAGCCTTAGGCGGTTATTGTCCAAGATTGTTGTTACTGCGCCATCTGAACCACAGCCAGCGTTTTTCAAACTGGCATTTAAGCGCATTCCATGGATAATAAGCTGCTATAAATCACGATAGCGGCGTAAGTTTGCAGTGCCGCTGACAGGATGCGCTATGTCTCAATTACTCCGTATTGTGCTTATTCATACCCATTTGCCGGGTGTGGTAGAACTGCAGTTAGATCAGCACACTAATATTTGCGGCACCAATGCCTCGGGTAAAACCACGTTGCAACGGCTGGTGCCGGTGTTTTTTGGCGAACAGCCCAACCGCGTGGTGCCAAAAACCCGTAAGAAATTTGACGAATTTTACCTGCCGTTTTCCAACAGCTATTTGATTTACGAATACCAGCGCGAAGGCGGGGCCGTATGTCAGGTAGTGCTGACGCGCAAAAGCGACGGTGGTGTGGAATACCGCTTTGTTGGTGCGCCATACCAGAGCGATTTTTATCTGACGCAAAGCGAAGATGGTGTAAAAGCCATGAGTTACAGCGACTGGGCGGCGGCGATGCGTGCCCGGCCCGACGTGCAGGTATCGGCCAAAATCAGTGCTACCAGTGAATACCGCAGTATTATTCAAAACGACGCGGCGGCATTGCGGGGTAACAGCGCCGACAGCGTGAAACTGCGCCGCCTGGCGGCCGGTTTCAGCCTGGTTGGCAGTGGTCATAAGTTGCGCCATATTGAAAAGCTGGTGAGTGCCGTGCATGCCAAAGAAGGCAAAATGGACACACTAAAAGCGATGCTGGCGGCCATTTTTGAAGAAGACGGCGTAACCCTGCCTACCACTAAAGTAAAAAATACCAAGGCACGCGAGTGGATCCAGCAGATGCGCCAGTCGATGCGGCTGGACAAACTGCAACAGGACTTTGAGCGCTTAAATCAGCTGGCACAGCAGTTAGATGGCAGCGAAGCGCAATTAGCGGCACTGTTGCCGTTATTACAGCAAGATGAAAACAGCGAAAAACTGCGCAAGGCTGATGCCGAGCAGCAGGTGAATACGCTGCGTGGCCAGTTGCAAAGTTTAAAAGAGCAATTCAGCCAGCAGCAACTGGAGCTGAACAGCAATTTGGCTCAGGCTGAGGCTAACCTGCATGAAACCGGCGCCCGGCTGGATCAGTTGCAACAACGCTATGATGAGTTTGATGGCAAAGATATGCCGAAACTGCAGCGCGACAGTGATGCCTTACCTCTGTGGCGTGAGCAGTTGGCAGAAACCCTTGAGCAATACCAGCTGATGGTAGAGCAACACGGCGATTTAGAGCGCCAGTTAGAGCAGCGTAAAATTAAGCTGGCTGAAGCCTTTAACCGCTTAAGCGAGCAGCACCGCACCAAAGCCCGCCAGTTACAACAGCAAAAAGACGCCACCCGCGAGCAACAAGACACTAAGCTGGCGGCATTAGAGCAGGCGTTTCAAAGCCGGCTGCAACAGGCGCAGCAGCAGTTTGCTGAGCAGCTGACCGGTATCAGCAGCAGTATTGCGGTATTGCAAAGCCAGCTGACAGCGTCGCAGCTGACAGAAGAAGAGCTAGAGCAGCAGCGCAGTGCCGAACTGCGTTTAGAGCAGGCACAGCAACAGGCGCAGCAGCAAGCGCGCCAACTGCAGCAATTGCAACTGCAGCACCAGCAGGCCCGCTCTGCGCGTGATGAGGCCGATCAACAGTTGCAACACAGCCGCAAAGCGCTGCACAGCGCTGAGCAACAACTGCAGCAACTGCATCGCCAATTAACACCCGAGCAGGGTAGCTTGCGCCATTTTCTGCGGCTGCATTACAACGGCTGGGAGCAAAAGCTGGGCAAGGTGTTGGATGAGCGCTTATTAGAGCGGCAGGATTTACAACCGCACTTTACTGAGCTTAGCGACAGCTTGTATGGCCTGCAGCTGGAATTAACGGCGATAGATACGCCGGATTATGCGCAGGATGAAGCCGCCATTCGCCAGCGGATTAACGCGGCAGAGCAACAGTTGCAACACGCCACGGCAGACAAAACGCAGGCCGAAAAAACGCTGCAACAGCTGCATGAACAAGCCGAGCTCAGCCGCAGCCAGGCAGAGCAGGCACAGTGGCAACTGACACAATATGAGCAAAATATCGATTACGCCCGTGATGCCCGCAACCGGCTGCAGGCGCAGCAGCGCGAGCTGGCGGCCAGGCGTCAGGCCGATGTCAAAGCCGAACTGGCGGCACAGCAACAGCAACTGGATAAACTGAAACAGCAGCAACAGGCGGATTTACAGGCACTGAAAGCTGACCATAACAGCCAGAAGCTGGAGCATAAAGCCGACTGGCAGGCTGAACTGCAGGTATTTGACGAGCAAATTGATGAGCTGGAGCGCCAGCTGGAACATAAGCGCGACGATAACAAAAACCAAATCAAAGAGTTGCAGCAGGCGTTTAATGAAGAGTTATCGGCGAAGGGTATTGATCCGCGCCGCTTAACCGAGTTAAAACAAAAACAAGACCAGCTGAAAACCGATATAAAAGCGGTAGAAGCACGCCAGGATGAACTGACCGCCTGGCAGAACTTTATCAGCCTGGACTGGCAGCAGCTGCGGCCACAGCTGCTGGGCAAGGAAACTGAATTAAAGCAGCAGCAGCGCAGCATAAAACAGGCACTGGAGCAGCAAAAAGCCGATTACAGCAGCAGCCAGAAAAAGCTTGAAGAGCAAAAACGCCAACAGCAGGACATCATGCAGCGGGCCGGCCTGTTACTGGAGCAGTTAAAGCCGGTATTCAGCAAATTTGGTGAACTGCATCTGGCCGGTGTCAGCCCTGCTGTGCTTACGGTGTCTGCCGATATGATTGAGCGGCTGGCGCGGGCCAATGAAGCACTGGAGCAGCGCAGTAAACAGGATAATGCCTTAAAAGCCGCGCTGGAGCAGTTTGAAACCGTGCTGAGCAAAGATGCGGGTCCGGAGTTCTTAGACCGGCTGCAACACGAAAAACGTCAACTGCCGGACTATGCCGGTAAACGCCGGCAACTGCCGATATTACACAGCCTGCTGCAAATTTTAAAAGATGCGCAGCAGCAACTGCTGGAAATGGGCGAAAACATTGGCGGCGATCTGAAAAAGTTCTTCACGGTGTTCAGCGACATTAATAAGCGTATTGCGCAGCAAAGCCGGCGGTTAAGTGCCGCGGTCGCGGATGATTTGGTACTCGATGGCATCAGTCGCTCTGAGGTGCGCATTTTATCCACTATTGACGAGCTGGGCTTCTGGCAGCCGTTAAAGCACTTCGCCAAGCTGTATGACGACTGGGGCGAGTCGGGTAAAGTGTTGCCGTCCGAGCAATACCTGAATGCGCTGGCCGATGTGGTAGAGCTGCTGCGCGCCGACGAGCAATACAGCATTGAGTCTTTGCTGCGCCTCGAGCTGCATTTAAGTGAAGGCGGCTCTGAGCTGGTGATTAAAAATGATCGTCAGTTGCTGGAGTCGTCCAGCCACGGTATGGCGTACTTAATTTTATGTAAGTATTTACTCGCCTTTACCCGCTTACTGCGCGGTGAGGCTAAGGTTGCTATTCACTGGCCGATAGATGAAATCGGCACCCTGGCGTATCACAACGTAGAAAAATTGTTTGCCGCCTGTAGCGCTAACAACATTATTATCGTCGGCGCCTTTCCTAACCCGGAGTCCGACGTATTAATGCTGTTTCAACACCGTTATTTAATTGAGCCCAGCCAGCAAGACCCCGGCAAGCGCCAGTTAAAACGCATTCAACCTAAAGTCAGCCGCTTAGCCGAACGGCTGGCCGGTAAACAGCAGGAGGCAAGCTGATGTTACAACACGGACCTTTACTCGAGCGCCTGCTGGCCGGTGATTTTATTTGCCGCGTAACCGACGAAGATGCCTTCCGGCATTTAAGCGATGAACAAACCCAACAGGATATTAATCACTACCTGCGGCCGCTGAACCGGCGTTTGGTGGCCAGCGACGATAGCAGCGTGTTTTTTCTCGGTTATCAGGAACTGACAAAACAGGCGCGCGAGCAGCTAAGCAGCCAGTTTGCTTTAACGGTGCAGTCATTGTTGCCGCTGTTAGAATGGCTGCAACTGGTGCAGGAAACGCTGGGGCGTGACAGTGCGCTAACCGCCGGCGACACCATTAAGCTGCAGGAATTTGTGCTGCGCACCGAAGATAACCAAAGCCTGCGTCAGCGGTTAAATCAACTGGCCGGCGATCGGTTTTTTAACAGCCAGAGCGAACAGCTGGATAACCAGGTAAAACTGATTTTCCGCCGCTTAAAAGAACACGGCTACCTGCTGCAGCCGCACCACGACCGTCAGTACTATATCGTCACCGGCAAAATTGACTATTTAATTGAGGTTATTCGCTTTATCCGTGATGAAGAACACCTGCCGGTAGATGACACGCCCAATCAGGAGGCCTTGCTCTGATGGTTGCTGCAGAACCGGCTGTTGTCTCTAACCTGTTTACTATCGGCGCCGAGCGTTTAGCCTTATTGGGTAAGCATCACAAAGCGCTGATGCAGGGTTATCTGGACGGCTTTGTGGATGAAACGGTATTTAGCGAAACCGCGCTGAAAAAACTGATTGCGGCGCGCATTTTATGGCGGCCGGACGAGCAGCAACCCCTGGCGTTGCGGCCGCTGGTCAGCGAGCTGATTGCCAGTATGGTAGCCGATGAAAACCGCCGCCAGATCAACGCCGACGTAGCAGAAAAACTGGAACAAATCCGCAACCGCGTGCAAGCCTATCGCGATGCGCAGTTCAAAGGTGACTACAGCGTAGCCGAGCTGCAACTGCAGCGTTTAACCGAACATGTGCACGACTTAAGCGGCCAGTTTGAAGAGGCGATAGACAGCCTGTGGCACCGGCTGAACAGCGACTTTGGTTTTGTCGCCAGCCTGGATGATAAAATCCGTGAAAACGAACGGGCGCAAAAGCAACTGCGCCGGTTGCTGGATGGCCTGGCGCTGCTGGACTTTAACGAGTTAATAGAACTGGCCGAAGGCAACAACCACTTACGTAAGCTGTTGGTCAGTCAGCTGCAAAGCCAGCTTAGCTCGCATCACAGCAGCTTGCTGGAAGTGCAAAAGCGGTTGGTCGAATTACTGGCAAAATTCCGTCAGCAGCAGGCGCGTTCGTTACTTATTGCCAATATGGCGGCGTTTTTACGCCAGCACCCGAAATACCAGCCGGCCGATTACGCCAACCGCAGCGAGCTACCTGCGTTGTTTAACCAGGCGACTGCCATAGTGCCCAAGGCAGCGATAGCGCTGGATAACGCCAGCGAGCGGCAAGTGTTAGCTGGCTTAGTGCGGGCCTTGCCACGGCAACAAAGCCTGACCTTAACCGATACGCCTGGCGCCAGCTTTGCCGTGCAGTGGCAGGATGAAACCATAGCTGCGCGCCAGCAGGCACTGAAAACCGACGTGGAAAACTTCTACCTGCGCGTTATCGACCACGGCGGCAAGTTAAGTGCGCTGGAGTATCTGGCGCAGCAGCAACTGCAGTGGGACAGCGAAATCTGGTTGTATCAAATTATCGCTGAGTATCAGGCACTGCCGGTGGATGAAAAACGCATGTTTGCCATAGTGCGTGACGAAGCGCCCGCCAGCAGCATGAATCAGTTGCTGCTGATCCGCGATATCAGCCTGCAGTTACAGGCGGCGTAGTGCAGCCTGTTCTCAGCCCCGCCGCCTGCCTTTTTCTGCGCCAATTGGCGCCAAAGGTAGCCGCGCAGGGCCGGGTTAAAAAGGCCACCAGTCAAAAAGCGGTGCAGGAAGTGTTAAGCTGGTGCCTGACCCAGCAGCTAAGCGGCGTCTCTGCCAGTTGCCTGCAACGGCCGGAATTCTACTTTGAATCAGGTTTACTGAAGCAAATCGCCGGTGTGCAACAAGCACTGGGTCAGCCAGATTTTCGCATCGACATCAGTACCCTAAGCCGCACCGACGCGGCCAATATCAGCACAATTGAGCAAAAAAGTATTGGCATTAAGCCACGCCAACAGCGGGTGTTAGTGAGTCTGGTTCAGCCACAGCTTGTTGCCGGAATAGCAGCGCAAGTGCTGGATATTGACTGGCAACAACTGCCACTGGCGCAGTTTGACGCGCTGTTGGTGGTAGAAAACCTCGACTGTTTTTACCAACTGCACGCCTTTACGCTGGTACTAACTTACACACAGCCACTGATAATCTATCGTGGCGATACGTTATACAGCAAAGGCTGCAAAGCGCTGAAAACCGCCTGGCTGAAGCAAAACAAACCGGCGTTGTACTTTGGTGATTTCGACGCCAAAGGCGTTAGCATTGCCTTAAACGAAGGCTACAACGCCATGTTGCTGCCAGATTTTTCCACACTGCAACAACATGCCAGCACCACTATGCTGCCGGATAAGCAGCTTAGCTTTATCGCCAGTATCAAAGCTAAAACGTTCGCCGCTGAATTGCAGCCGTATATGCAGTTACTGTGCGAACAGCTCAAAGGACTCAGGCAACAGAATATGCAAGGCATAACATTAGGAATGGTGAATTTTAACGCCTGAATTGCCTGTTTAGCTTCAGTTTTAATCACGCATTTCTGTCGGGTTGTTGCATGCCGGGTAAGATGTTTTTGGCTAAAAAGCCGACCGTAAAACAGCGTTAAACTGGCGGCTGTGTTGTAGAAAGTATTCACAGCGTTGCAAAATGAGCTGGGTTAAGTTTTTTATATGAGCTTGCTGTTCGGCAGTAAGTTGGTCTGTACTAAAATCCAGCCGGTTGGCCTGATTCTGGCAGCGTATAGCCAGCAAGTCCAGACGACGCTTAATCAGTGCCGGTTTGAGGCCAATCTCGTCTGCAAATGATAGTAAGTCGTATGCGGTGATGGTATTGATATCGAAGTTGTCGCCAACTGCCATTGCCAAATCAGTGTTAAGTAAAGGGTGTTGTTGCGCTTCATGCAGTATGGAAACTAAATCGTAAAAGGGGCTAAGGCTAATGCCGTTGCGGCCAACAAAAAAGCTGATGTTTTTACCGTGAGCATCACTGTTGCCGATAACCAGATTAAACAGTAACCAGTCGAGCATTTTTTGGATCGTTAGCAATGGTACAGCAGTAAGACGGGCAAATGAAATGAGCTTACTCAGACTTACGCCATCTCTAATATTGGCAACGTCGCGATCATCGCCAAATTGGCGTTCGTACTTATACTCAGGAGGCAAATCTAATGCCTGGCAAGCATCAATCATATGGTGTTTGCTGACACCATGTTCAGTACGTTTGCGGTCAAATCGGGTAACCAGAAGAGCATGATGATCACCAAAATGCCTTTGTTGTACTTCGGCTACATCAATGCCAACTGCTGCAGCCAGCCGCATGCAAAATAACTCATTTACGACGATACTGCGATAGTTGGCAGCAGAGAATTTTACAATATGCGTGCTGGAGTAGTTACCATCAGCCAGCGATAGCTGGTGGTTTTCATCAACATATACATTTAGCTTGTTTTGCACACCAGCAACGGATAACCGGAACTTACCGTCCCAGTACAGCAGTTGACTCGTGTCTTTGCTGCTAAGGCGCTCAGCCAGTTCTGCGTCCGTAATTGGCCGAAGTTTGCTAACGGCATCTGCAGGCTCGCTGTTGTGAAACGATAGAGCGCCGGCGGTTTCAGCTCCAATGGCTTTAAGTATGGCAAGCACATTATCTTTGGATAAGCGCTCGTAACTTAGCAAACTACTTAAAGCATCGCCTTCAGGGAGCAGGTTTTTCAAGAAGTTGATCAAAGTTTCAGATGATACCGTTTGCTGAAAATTTATATGTGGCGAAATAGCAAAGCCGTGCTCTAGCCAGCTGGCTGCATAATGAAATTGGCACTTGCCTGGTGACATGAATGTCAGCTTACCAACCAGACTAGAATTGGCATAGACGTTTAGTTTGGGCTGGTTATCAGAGCCAGTCATTATTGTCTTCCGCTGCTTTTACCTGTAGTTCTATGCCCCATAACGTCAACACGGTAAATAAATTTTCTGCCCGAACATTACCCGCGCCTTTTTCAATATTCTGATATGTCTGTTTGGATAGTCCAAATAAGAGTGCAGCGTCAGCAATAGAAACACCCAGAGAAGTGCGTTTATATCGCACTAACTCACTTAACGACGCCAATGTTACTGGCTGTTGTATATTCGGTTTATCAGTTGGCATAACCCGCTTCGCCATAAATCCCACCTTGATAGCTGCAATAAGCATTGTCGCTGTGATCAGCATATTAATCCTAAATAGTTAGGATTAATAGCAGCAACATTATATGTCAGACATATAATCCTATAAAAATAGGATTATATGAAAAACACAACAAGTAGCAGTTAAAATCCTATAGTGGTAGGATTTTAACTGCTAAAAGGTAGGATAAAAACCACAGTAATGCAGACTTAATTTACGTCAATATTACCATGTCTGGTTTGCGTGTAGAGGGTGTAAGGCAAGGCCACCGTATCGGCAACTAAGGAAAAACCGCCGTCGATAATAAAAAACGGCACATTGTTAAAGCTGTCGCCAAGGTTTTCCCGGCGGCTGGGCTCGCCATGCAACTTGCACAAGTTGTAAGAAAAGCCGCTGTAAATGCGCGGTATGCTCTGACAGTAGCTGCGCTTGCCGTGGTGCTCAATATTGACATGGGAGGTGGTTGCAGGCAGCGTTTTTACTGTAGCACAGGCCGTCAGACTCATTATCATCACGAGTAAAAGCAACTTCATTGTTTGGTGTTCCTGCCGTGAAATTTTGCGGAAGTTTAAATTGTTGTTTTTCTAAAGTAAATTTTTATGTGTTTTAGAGCGGATTCATGTGGTTGGTAATAGCAGTTTTTGCTCTGCAATCACCTGCCGAAACCGCTCTGAGGTGGTTGCCCAGTCCACTAAATCGACTTTCCACGGCAGGTCTGACTCGCTAAAGGCTTCTGCTACCTCGGCCAACAATGCCAGCGGTAAAGGTGTATCACTGATAATGGCCAGATCTAAATCCGAGTAGGGTTTGGCATTGCCTTTTACCCGTGAGCCAAAAGCCCATACTTCATATTGCGGCAGGTAGCGCTGCAAAATGGTGCTGACGTGCTGCCATTCACTATCGCTGAGCTGTAACCTTTCTGGTTTAGCCACGAGCCAGGCGCTCTGTTAACTGTGCAGCCAAAAATTCTGCCTCAGCAAGAAAAGCCGGTATGCCGGCAACAACCTGCAACGCAATATCTTCATCATAGGTGTGGCTGGTTTTGCTGCGCATATCGCGGTAACCACGCCAGGCCGGCCAGTCGCCTTGCAGTAAACCTTGTTCATTGGCAGTGCGGATCAGATCTGCAAACGGCATGACATCAAACTGATCTGGCGAGGCTGAACTTTGTTCAAGATAGCGCTTTAGCATTCTGTGACTGATTTCATAAGTAAATTCAAACCGTTGCACCAAACCATCCCGAATTTGAATATCGCTGATGTCCTGCTGATAACGCTGCAAGCCTTCACTTAGCCTGGCAATTGCATTCATTAATGGGCTGATATCTAAAGACATGTTAATCCAGTTTGGTTCTGTAGTATTGCTGTCTAGCTTAACCCAGCACTGCAACCCTTGCCAGCTTCACTCTGTCCAATAAGTAACAGTGCTTTACGGTGCTGTTATCCGCGCCAGCACAGTGGCCGGTTGTGTTAGTGGCAGGGCGATAATCGCCGCTTCGCCGGAGCGCGGGAAAATGCCGGTAAGGGCAGTGAAATTTACCTGATGGGTTACCAATACAGTCGGCTGGTCAATTTGAGCGGAAGAGTATAGTTGTACCAGTGCCGCCGTTTGCTTTTCGCCATCACCGCGTCCGGCAAAGAAGGAATTAAGCAGCGGCAGCGGTTGTGGCGCAGCCAGTGCCATTAGCCTGGCGGTGTCGAGGCAGCGGCACCACTGGCTGCTATACACGGTTATGGCGCCGCTGTGCTGCGCCCGCAACAAATCACCCCAGCGCCCGGCCTGCAGCCGGCCTTCGTTGTTAAGGTTGCGCTGTGTGCTGCAATCCTCCAGCACAAAACCGGCCGGATCGCCGCTGCCGGGCGCTAAGGCATGGCGCATTAGCAGCAAGGCCTTGCCTTCACGCCAGGCTTGCCAGGCCGGGTCGTCAGCTAAACCGGTAGTGGGTAGCAGTAGTAATAACAGCAAGAAAAAGGCTTTCATAATCCGGTTTATCCGCGTCATTTACTGCTTATACGCGGATTTCCCTCCGCAGGTTTACTGTGCCGTTATCATTGTTGCGCTGCAGTGGTCTGATAGCCGCGACCGGCCGCCAGCTTTACCTTTAAACCAAACAGCCAGCGGCTGAGCCGGAAGCGTTTTACCAGCTCGAAACCGGCCCAACAACCAAGACAGGTCAGAATAATTAACAACACGGCTTCGATGCCCATCGGCAGTGCCAGCGGTTTTAACCATACGGCAAACACGATAATCAAGGTTTGATGCAGCATATACCAGGGTAAGATAGCGTTATTGGCATATCGTAACAGGCTGCCGTCTTTATCCAGCTTGGTTGCCGGTTTGTTCAGGTAACGACCGGCGTAGCCGATTAAGGCTAAGATCCAGCCCCAGTGGTTTAGGGCCAGTACCACGCCAACAATCAACCTGCCGCTAACTGACTCGCCAAAGCTGGCGGGGATACTGTCAAACAGACCGTTGCGATCGGCAATAATCAGGCAGTAACCAAGTATCGCCGCCAGCATAAACCAACGCCGATGCGCTATTACTTTTAGCCACCAATTGCCTTGCAGTGCAAACAGATAACCGGCAATAAACACCACAAAATATTTGCCGTGGTTATACCAATCATCAACTAAAGCGTGGCTGGAGGGGTAAGCCTGTTTTAGTAACCACCAGGCAGCTATCAGCGCCGCCATCACCAGCAGCAGGGCGATACTGCCTGGCAAGGGTTTAAGCAGCTTGGCCAGTGTATTTAACAGCGGCGCGCCCAGCAGCACCAGCACGCTGTAGCACCATAAATACGGCAAAAACCACAGGTGGTTCCAGGTTAACAGGCCAATAGGGCTGTGGTGCTCCGGCAATAGGGCGGTGTTTGGGTTGATATATTGCCACCAAAATTTGATAAAACCCGGCTCAATTAACTGCTGTGACAAGGCTTCAAAGTACACCTGTGGCACCACCACAATAAACATACCGCACAACAGTGGTATTAGCAGGCGGTTTGAACGCAGGCCAAACAGGCTTAACCGGCTGCTGCGTTGCTGTGCCAGCGCTAAAGCCATGGCGCTGATAAAAAACAGCAGTGACATACGCCAGGGGTTGGTCAGGATCATCAGGTTTTGCAGTACTTCACTGGTAGTATCACTTTTAATATGCCAGCCCCAGTCGGCGACATAATACATACCAATGTGATACAAAATCAGCAAGCCAAAGGCCAGGGTACGTAGCCAGTCGAGGTCGTAGCGACGATTATCCGCAGTCAGTGTCATAGTAAAACTCCGTCGTTGCAGTTGCGTTTTCATTTGTGTAATAGTGCGCTGCTGACCTGGCATGAGATAGCGCAGAATGGCCGGATGGCAGCAAACAGGGATAACAGGTGGATGGGTGTGACGAGCGATAATATAACCAGGCTATTGCTACGGTTTGACCGGCAGCCCGTGCTGTACAGCTATTTGCTGTTGGCGCTGTATTTTTTTATTAATGCTGCGATTAACGCCAGCTCGGTGTGGATGGAGCATAGCCGTGACGGCAGCAGCAACCTGCAGTTGTGGGAGCCGATAGTTTGGGAATACAGCAGCGCCATCAGCACGCTATTACTTTTCCCGCTGCTGTTTTGGTGGTTTAACCGCTATCCGTTGCAGTTGTGCACTATCCGCCGTCAGCTGTTGGCGCATTTATTGGGCAGTCTGTTGTTCTCTGTATTGCATGTCGGCCTGATGGTTGCGCTACGCGAACTGGTTTATCACTGGCAGGGCGGCAACTATAACTTTGGCCCCCTGGTGCGCGAGTTTTTCTACGAATACCGCAAAGATGCCTGGGGATATTTGTCATTTCTTATCGGTTATCAGCTGGTTTTGTTTGTCTACAGCCGGATAAAAGGTGAAGCGCATCAGCTCGACAGTGCCGAAGATAGCGGCACTATGCCGCTGGCGAAGGCGCCGGAGCACTTTTTGGTCAAAAAACTGGACAAAGAGTTTTTGATCCGCACCGATGATATTGAATGGCTGGAAGCCAGCGGTAACTACGTTAACCTGCATAGCAAAGGCCGCATTTACCCGCTGCGCGCTACCTTAAGTAATACCCTACTGCAATTAAGCAGTAAAGGCTTTAGCCGCATTCACCGCAGCCTGGCGGTAAACCATAATGCCATCGACAGCATCAGCTATGACAGCAGCGGTGATGGCGATATTTTACTAAAAAACGGCCGCCATCTGGCGCTGTCACGCCGCTATAAAGAGGCATTCAGAGCGGCATTACAGCCGGTGCAGCCGGGCTGACAGCGCGCTGTAAAGTGCCCGCCGCGGTAAATTAAGGCTGGAGCCTTGCCAGATCTGCAGGAAAACAGTAGGGTTATCAGTAACATTTGCAAACGTTTTGCTGATGTCTTATTAGGGATTTTTAACATGGCTACCGCTTATAAAGAATACAAAATAATGCACATTGCCGAAGGCGGCTGTGGCACCATTTTTCTTGGTGCGTCGGGTTTACCGCTAAAGAAAGTCGAGGCCGAGCTGAATGCCCAGGCCGCACAAGGTTGGCAAGTGGTGTTTCAGGTAATAGAGCAAAAGCGTTTCTGGTTGTTCTGGAGCCGTGAAGCGATGATTGTTACCTTAGGCCGTTAACGTGATCAAACGCCTGTTGTTGTGGCTGATTGGCCGCTATCGCGCAACCGGCGGTGGTATGCACTGGTTTGGCATTGACTGCAATTTCGAACCCAGTTGCTCTGCTTATACTTATACCGCCATTGCGCGTTTTGGGGCACGGCGAGGTGTAGCGATGGGCTGGCAGCGCATCAAGCGCTGTGCGCATCGTGACAGTTTCTGTAAATGTATTGAACCCGTACCGGAGGCCGAAGATGTTGGATCAGCAAGCCGTTGATGCCGAAGAAGAACGGTTACGTGAGTTGGCTACAGCCTTACCTGATCTGCAGCGACAGCAGTATTTTCAACAGCTAAAGCGCGAACTGCGCGACCCCGATACTTATGCCGCATTAAACTGGTGTTTTCTTGCCGGCTTGCATCATTTTTACCTTGGCCAGTGGCAGCGTGGTTTGTTCAACCTGTTGGTGTTTATGGCCGGGCTGGCGCTGTTGTTCAGTCCATGGCCCTGGTGGGGGCTGTTGTTTATTGTGTTGATCAGTGTGGCAGAGTTGTGGGCTTTATTTCGCTCACAAATTATTATTCAGCACTGGAATAACCAAATCATGCGGCGCTTACTGGAAGAAACACAGCAGCGCTGAGTTATCAGCGCTGCTGTGCAGCAATTAACGGCCGTCGTTAATCCGTGTTATTACCTTGGCTTGCATAGCCGGGTTTTCAATTTGTAATTCAACCTCTTGCTGAAGAATAATACTGCCCTCTACCACGGCATCGGCCGCAATATACAGCGTTGGTTTGCTGTTGTTGCTCCAGCCAAAGAAAGATTTTTTCTTGCCGCGCGGTTTATACACCAGGTCGCCTTTTACCAGGGTGTTGCCGGTCAGTTTAATATTGCCGTTTACGGTACTGACATCTTGGCCCACTTCACTGTTATGCAGCACAATGTCACCGTTTACGCTGGCAACGTTACCGCCGATTACTGCGTTGCTACCGGGCAGAATTTTGCCGTTCACTGTGCTCAGTTCAGTAGTTACCTGTAAACCGCTGCCGCTTTCAATACTGCCGTTTACCGTGCTGGCGCTGTGTAGCTTTACATTGTCACGCAGGTCAATGCTGCCGTTAACAACAGATACTTTTTCGGCGCTGCTGTTGCCGGCCATTTGAATACTGCCGTTTACCAGTGATATATCGCCGTAGTGCTGGTTACTGCCTACTACTGCAGAGCCCATTACTTTGTCGATATTGCCATGGCTGTCTTGTGCAAAGACGCTGGCGGTAAAACAACCGGCGGCGATAACCAAACCAACAGTGGCAGCAAATTGAGATAATTTCATGGTGATGTCCTTTTTTATAGTTAGCTTGGTAAAGGTTTTGCAAAAGCTTTGCCAAAATTAACTTATTGAAATATATCAATTTATATTGTGTTGACTTGTCGGGCAGCAAGAGTTTTCGCCACTTAGTAGCGAAAATGACTAATTGCTTATGCCATAACGGCGAAAGGCAATATATTTGCTCATGGCAATATGCAGGGTAAATTTGCCGTGCGCCGATTTGCCGGCATGACCCAGCAGAATAACGTCTGCGCCGCAGAGGGTATCAAGATCGGTAAGGTTAAAACGTTTAACCAGGCTGCGGCGTAAGTCGGCGTCGATAAAAATGCTCGGTTCTTTGCGGTAGTCGCCGATATTCAGCCAGAGTTCGTCGTCATCCGGGTTGTCAAATTCGCGCTCGTTTACGTTATTGATCCGGCCCCAAAAAATATACAACGCTTCTAAATGCTTATCGCCGATATCATCAATATGCACCACATAGTCGGCCAGCTTGCCGGCTATCAGCTCGCGACCGGAAGCGGCCAGCAACTGCAGCTTTTGACCCTGAGCAGCAAAAGCGGCGTTGCGGCACAAGTGGCTGAGTAACTGGCGCAGGGCGCTGTTTACCTCGTAGCCGTCTGCGCCACCCAGTTGCGGTGCCTTGATACTTTGCCATAAGCCTGCCGGCGCATAGCGTGCCGCCGGTTCGCGCAGGCTGTTGCTGTTATCTGTCGCCGGGGTTGTCTCGTCAGCGGTGCTAAGCCGTATGGTAGCCGCTTCGCAACCTTGCTGATGATGCGCGCCAAAGCAAGCGGCACGGTTCAGACTGTCGTTGTTAACTGCTTTGATAAACCAGGCTTTTTCACCACACAGCGGGCAGAGTAATAAACCGCGGTAATGCTCTGCGGCGTTCAGGTAATCTGCGGTGGATATTAACCGTTGGTCGGTAAGCAAGCGGGCCTGCTGCACAAGAGAGTCCTGCGGCGAAATAGATTAGTTAAGCTAAACATAAATACCCCGGCAGGCAACTGCTTTATTGCCGGGTTAACAGTGGCGGCTACTAATCGTCTTGTTCCTGTGCCCGCGCTTTACGCTCTTCCGCCTCGGCAAAAGCCGCTTTTATTTGTTCTAATACCGCATCAACGTCAGTTTCGCTGGTGTCGGCGATAAATTCACCGCTTAGTTCCACTTCCGGGTGCAGGTCGCCGGCTTCATACAGCGCCCAAATTTCTTCGGCGTAGTTAGTGCTGAGCAATTCCGGGGCATACTGGCCATAATAGTCGCGCATATTGTTTACATCGCGCACAAACATCCATTTGGCATTGTTATTGGCTGCGGCATCAACCGCTTGCGGCAGGTCTATCACTACTGGGCCATGGTCATCTACCAATACGTTAAATTCAGATAAGTCACCGTGTACCAGGCCTTCGCACAACATGATGACAATGTAGTGCAGCATGGTAGCGTGGTCACTGATGGCTAAGTCGTTATCCATGGCGACATCGGCTAAACGCGGTGCCACCATGCCTTCGTCGTCGCACACCAACTCCATCAGCAATACACCGTCATAGCAGCCAAAGGGCTGCGGTACGCGCACGCCGGCTTTGGCCAGTTTAAACAGGGCGTCTACTTCGGCATTCTGCCAGCTTTCTTCCTGTTGCTTGCGGCCGAACTTCGAGCCTTTCTCCATCGCACGGGTGCGGCGGGTGCTGCGTACTTTACGGCCTTCCTGATATAACACCGCTTGCTTAAAGCTGCGTTTGTCGGCTTCTTTATACACTTTAGCGCAGCGGATATCCTCGCCACAGCGGACGATATACACAGAAGCTTCTTTGCCGCTCATCAGCGGGCGGATTACTTCATCCACCAGGCCTTCGTCGACCAGCGGCTGAATACGTTTCGGTATTTTCATTGCGCCGTTATACCTTAGTTAACGGCGCATAGAAATAGCTGCAGGGGGGCCGGGCCGGAAAATAATTGCGGCGCTTAACCGGCAAAAAAATGGCGCATAAAGTAAAGCGTCATAATGGCCAGTGCCGACAGCAATATAACGCCGAATGTCAGTAACATACCGCAGACGCGAAACTTCAGTGGTTCTTTGAGCTGGCGCACGCCCCAGGCATGGCTTAACCGGCCCAGCACCAGCAAAATACCCAAACTATGCAGGTACACCGGCGCCAGGCCGCTGTATTCCGCCATAAACATTAACAGCAGGGCAAACGGCACGTATTCAGCAAAATTACCATGCACCCGCACAGCCCGTTCCAGTGCCATTTCGCCATTACAGCCAATGCCAACCTGAAACTGCCGGCGTTTCGCTATAACTTTAAAGCTCAGCGCAATATAAAACAGCCCGAGCAGGGCGGCGTATAAAGCAGTTGTCATATTAAATCCTTACAGAACAAGCCCGTTATTATTAACGGGCTTTAGCATAACGCTGTTTAAAGGAATTTACAGTAACTTACTGCGGGCAGATAGTGGTTAGCGGCTGGTGAGAATGCTGCGCACCTGGCACTGCAGCGGCCAATACGTTAAGGTTGCTTTTGGCGGCGAATGAGGTTGAATATGCAAAAAATGTATTGTCTGGTGTTGTGTTTATGGCTGGCAGCGGCGAACGCTGTGGCGGCTGAGCCTTTTCACTGGCCAAATGGCGCTAAAGCGGCGGTCAGCCTGGCCTATGACGATACGTTGGCATCGCAGCTGGATGTGGCAATTCCGGCGCTTAATGCGCACGGCTTTAAAGCCAGTTTTTACCTGCAGTTATCCACGCCGCTGTTAACAGCACGCTTAAGCGACTGGCGCGCTGCTGCGGCGCAAGGCCACGAGCTGGGCAACCATACCTTGTTTCATCAGTGCTCGGCAGGCAAGCCCAGCCGTAGCTGGGTTAGCGCGGAAAATGATTTGGATAACATCAGCGCAGCACAACTGGTACAACAAATCCGGCTGGCCAACAGCATGTTATTTGCCATCGATGGCCAAACCGAACGTACTTTTACCGCGCCCTGCGGTGACGAGTTAGCGGGTGGTCAGCCTTATTTGCCGCTGATATACGGCGATTTTGTGGCGATAAAGGCCAAAACGGGGCCGATCATTACTGATATGGCAAAGCTGAATGTGCATGCAGTTGAGGTAATAGCACCGGTTGGCAGCAGCGGCGCTGAGCTTATTGCGCTGGTAAAAAAAGCCGCGCAGCACGGCACTATGGTGAATTTTACCTTTCATGGTATCGGCGGTGACCACTTAACTGTGTCGGCACCGGCGCACGCAGAGCTGCTGGCCTATCTGGCCGCTAACCGCGACATCTACTGGACAGATACCTTTTTAAATATTATGCGCCATGTGAGAACACAGCCGGCCGGTGATTAATGCAGTTCTTCCGGAAGTTTTTGAAGGTGCTATGGTTTAAGTATTTTTAGCGCTTCGCTTGGCTTTTGCTTAATAGTTATATACTTTTAGTATCAATACTATCCGATATGGGCTAAGCCTGTAGCACAAGGAAATCGCGATGCACTCAACGTTAAAAATGCGTCTGTTGTTTAGCAGCCTGGGTGCTGTTCTGATCACCGTCATAACGTTGGTAAGCCTTACCAGCTATTTTATTCGTCATCACGCATTGATCGATACGCAAGAGAAAATAGACCAATTGGCAATCACTTTTGCTGGCGGCGTGGGTCAATGGATGGAAGACAAAAAACGCAATATTACCAGCCTGAAGTCGGTCATTGAGGCAGATCCGCAAGTGGATGTCAGGCTTCACTTGCTGCAAACTCAGAACGCAGCCGGGTTTGGCTCTACGTTTTTTGGCAGCGAAGCCGGGGTGATGATGTACCAAGATGCTGCACTGGATAACGCTAAGCTTGATCCCCGCACCCGCCCCTGGTATTTGGACGCAAAAGCAGCTGGCACTATTGCTATCACGGCACCTTATATTAGTTCATCGTTAAAAAAACAAGTTGTTACCATAGCGGAACCGGTTACTATTGCAGGCCAACTTTATGGCGTGGTCGCTGCTAACTTAACTATTGAACAATTAACTGATGCCGTTTTAAAACTGAGAGTACCGGGTAATGGTTATGGCATCATGGTGCAAAAAAGTGGCTTGATTATCAGCCACCCTGACAAAGCACTGAATGAAAAGCAGATTACCGATATAGACAGTAGCTTTACGTTGTCTTGGTTAGCCCAAACTATAGGCACTGCTGCTCTGACAGAGCACACGTTGAACGGCACCACCAAATTGGTTTACACCACTGCCATTCCAAACACCGATTGGGCATTAATTTTCGTTATGGGCAAGCAGGAAATTATGGCGCAATCCACAGGCTTAGCGTGGATCATGTCTGCAGCCGGTGCTGGCCTGATCATCTTATTCGGCATTATTCTTATTGCCATTTTTAAACTGCAATTCAGGGATTTGGAGCGCGTTGCTCAGGCACTGAATAACATTGCAGAAGGGGAAGGTGACCTGACAGTGAGCATTAAAACAGCCAGTCAGTATGATGAAATTGGCATGTTGGCTTCCGGTTTTAATCGCTTTGTTTCGCGTTTACACGGCATGATCTCACGCATGCGTGATATAGCCGGTCAGTTGGAAAGTCAGGCAAAAAGCAGTAGCGATTCAGCCATGCAAACCAGCCAAAGTATTGAAGTGCAACAAGATGAAGTTACTATGGTGGCTACTGCTGTTACTGAAATGGCTGCAGCTACCGGGGAAATTGCCGGTAATGCCGATCATACAGCCCAAACAGCACAAGATGCTGTCGCTTTATCTGAGCATGGTAAACATCAAGTGTCAAAAAGCCAGACATCAATCCGCGAGCTGGCTCAAGAGGTAGAAACAGCCAGTAACATTATTGGCGAACTAAATGCTCACTCGCAGCAAATTAACAGTATTTTATCCACTATAAGTGGTATTGCTGAGCAAACTAATTTATTAGCGTTAAACGCAGCAATTGAAGCTGCGCGTGCTGGTGAACAAGGACGGGGTTTTGCCGTGGTTGCTGATGAAGTGCGTGTGTTGTCGCAGCGCACTCATTCATCAACGCAGGAAATTCAAGGCATGATTGAAGCCTTGCAACAAACCGCAGCTAAAGCTGTCAAGTCTATGACACAAAGCCATCAGATGGCAGAAACAAGTGTTAGCGATGCCCATTCTGCCAGTGAGAGTTTGGTCAAGATCAGTCAGGCAATTCAGGAAATTTCGGGTATGGCCATTCAAATAGCTACCGCTGCTGAAGAACAGACATCGGTTACCAGCGAAATTAACCGTAACACTGAGTCTATTCGCATGGTATCAGAAAATCTCTCTACAGAAGCTCAAACATCCAAAGCACAGGCTCAGGCACTGGCAAGCCTTGCCGCGTCACTCCAGCAGGAAGTAGGACGTTTTAAACTGTAAGGCCTGCCAGTTCTTTAAGAATATGGTGTCAGGATAGATAAATGAACCCTTCGTTATTCTTCTCAAGGAGTAAAAAGGGCGGGATGCTTTATGTCTCTGGTGTTATTCACGTACAAAGCGGCACATGCCTTTACCAAGTTCTGTGCCGTCCCGCTCTGCAAAGCCGTAGCGGCGGTAAAACGTCTCTTTGCCTTTGGCTGCCAGCAGGCCAACGGTAGCACCGGCTGTGCAAGCGCCGGCTAAGTACGTCTCTACTCTGGCCATCAGCATATGGCCGATACCAAGGCCCTGATAAGCAGGGTCCACAATGACGTCCTGAATATAAAAATACATAAAGCCATCACCAACAACGCGCGCCATGCCTATTAGTTTGCCATCAAGCCGCACTGTTGTGTTAAACAACGAATGGTTCAGGCTGTCTTGTGCAACCTTATACGCAACGTTGTCCCAGCCAATTTTGCTGCGCAGGGCAATATACTCGTCTGCGGTTGGTGGCTGATCGCTAATAAGGTAATCAGCTATCGGCTGTTCAGGCGAAGAGGCAGAATGTACCAAGGGTCACTGCTTATGCAAGGTAAACAATGTAAGCCCCGTTTTTTCAGACGGCTTGGTTGACAATATCTTGTAGTAGCCCATGGCGATGCCGTCTTTGGCAAAGGCATAGCTTAGTGTGTGGGCCTTTTTCGGAAATACCGTGCTTTCGTCAGCATGCGGTAATGCAATGTCTATCAGCTCTTCGTATATCCGCAGCGACGCCGGTGTTACCACTAAACCATCAATGTGAATACTGTCCATCGCCATTTTCCCTGTATGTATGCTGCAATTGATGCTGTTTATTATTTGTTCCCAACTCTGCATGCTTTTGCCGGGTATTTCAATACCGGATCCGCATTTGCTGCAAGCGCAAATGGTTATTTATTGCTGACTAATGGTTAATAAATGGTTATCATCGCTATCCTTTACAAAAGGGAATTGTGTATGAAAAAACTATCCGCGTTTATCCTGTCGGGCACCTTGATAGCTTGTACCACGCAGGCTGACACAACATTATCTTTCGGTGCTGATTTTAAAATTGCTCTGCCACCGCAGGTATTTGTCGGCGCTACGGTGTTTGCTGCTGATGAATTGTCTGTTAAGACAGCGTCCGGTCAGTTGTTTTCCGGCAAAGTGCTGTCGGCTGAGTCTGAGCAGTTACCGGCCGACTTTGATATGCAGTTGTATCCGCAATATGTGCTGAAAATAAAAACGGTCAGCGGCTTAAGCACACAAAATGCGCAGTTGTTTAGCAACACAGCAGACGAGATTAACTACAGCTTCGATTTGGCTGATGTCAGCACCGAACAGCTGCAGGGCTGGACACTTTACAGCTTATGCAAAGCACAGCGCTGCCTGGCGTATGTGGTAAAACACAAAGCAGCTGAATACATTTTGACAGTTCATGCCAATGGCATGGATAAAACGGAGTTTACCGGTTTGGTTAAAGCAGGGTTGCAGTAACAACGCGCTGGTAAACCGTAATTATCAACAGATCTAATCTTGGTCCAGATAACGCGACCATAACTAGCTGCTGCCGTTTAACTTTGCTCTGATAGTCTCTGGTCTAAGTGAACTTATATAACAATAAGTCTCTAAAGGTCGGCAGAGAATTGTATAACTTGCCCTGGCACAAGATGGTCGCTTTCGATTGTTAATTTAGGATTACTGCCTCCGCTCGAAACGGTCAGTTCCAGCGTTGTGCCGGGAAGAAGCCCTTTCAAAGAGGTAGTAGAGCGAACTCCGTTAACGGCCGGGTAAGCATCATAATATATTGGCGCGTTACCGGTATTGGACATTTTAATCCTGCTATGTGTATTGGAGGCTTCAAATTGCTCAATGTGAAAACGGTATCCGGTAGCCATTGCGGCCTCTTTGATCCGGGACAGTGAATGGTAGCTGTATTGATCATTCCCGATAATGTAGCTCAGGTGATATTGTTCAGCAAAAGATTCAAAGTTCCTTCCCCACGGTCCATTTGGCAATTCAAGCGCATTCTGCTGGTCATATTCACTGTAATAACTGAACTCTCCTCCCATCATATTGGTATGATATCTGTCCGCGCCAAAAAACAGCCATGACGCACGATTGTACTCAGTGTCACTTTCGGAATGATGCTGATGCATTAGCGAATCATCAAACAAACCAAAACTTGTGTTTTTAAGCTCAGGTATTGCAGCAAGAGGTGTCAGCTCATCGTTCGCGGCATCAATAGACACTGCCCATTGAGTTGTATTAAAGCTTTCGTGCATTTTTTTGAAAAACGCTTCTTGGAATGTTTTGTCCGGAAAGTTTCTTCCCAAGTCCATCGGACCATCATAAAGATGGTACTCAGCATAAGAGCCAAAACCAACCTGCAGCATCGCCAGTCTGGGATCGCCATCATATCGTGCGGCGAAATCAGCATAAAATTGTAATGTAAATTTTTCCAGTTCAGGATGGCTCCAATCCGGAAGAAAAGTATTCTGAGCTTCTACCTGAGCTATTACAGTGGTATACCCAGGGGAGTTAACAATATAGTCTGGTACTGTAATACCGGTATCTCCCGGGTAGGTATACCTGAATCGCAGTATGGCCTGACGTTTGCGTTGCGCAACGCTATCTAAAAGTTGGTCAATTTTTTGCCAGTTGTAAACGCCTTGCTGCTGAACAATGTCGCTATAACGCAGATATGAAAACTCTAATTGGACAGCATCACCCAGCGCGTCCAGTGCTTCTTCGTTCTCTGTCCAGAACACTATGCCTGTCATGGGCTGTACGCTATTGATAGAGCTAGTAAGCGATACAGGCGTTAATCCATCATCAGCAATTGGAGCAGAGCTTGGGTCAGCATCACATGCTCCGAGCATAACTACTAATGTAGTCAGAAAAACGCAACGCAGAGAAATTGTTGGCATTATTTTAATTCCGTAGGGGCTGCGTACTTGTCAGCTCACCTGAAAATACTAAAAGCGGTACAATACTAACCTCAATCCCCAAAGTACACCAACAATCTTAACTTTGCAGGGAATAGCAAGTCATTACCTTTAATTCCAAAGGAATTTATAAGTATTCTTGCTACTTGTGTGCGGTTAATCCATAACCCGTTGGCTTATAGCCTAAGTTCCATTCGCGCTTGCCGCTGACAAATGGATTGTCGTGGCCCATATGCTGTTGGATACGTTGGTTTAGCTGGCGCTCTTGCGCTGTTACCGGGTCTTGCTTGTGCCAGGCGATAAACAGCTGTTGTTGGGCACGGGACAGGTTTAGGTTGTATTTGTCGGCCATATAAAAATATATCCGTGCTATATCACCGCGCACCGGTGGGGCGGGCTCAAATACCTGTTGTTTAAAATCGACCTTAACCGGGCAGGCGCCGTGTTTGGCCGGGGTGGAGGCTAATACACCAAAGCGGTAGTTGCTGCGATCGCCGTTTACCTCGCCAATGGCCGGTACCAGGTTGTATAAATCGGCCTCCATGGCGCGAAATACGCTGTCGGTTTTTACGCAGTTTTTCCGGCCGCCGTCTTGCCAGCACTGGCGCTGGTGGCCAAAGTGGTGCGCCGGCATAACGTGCTCCCATTCTATCCGGCTGGCACGCGGGCCGTTTTTACGTACCTGATAACCACAACCGGCTAAATCGGGGATGCCTTTTTTGCCTTGCCAGCGAATATCGCAGTCGCAATAAAAGCTTTTTACTTCGGGGGCGTGAATACGCTGAGCTAAGCGTTTGGCCTGGTCAAAATTGGTTGGGGCGGCTAAGGCAAATACAGAACATAGCAGCAAAAAGCTGCAGCTAACCAGGGACAATAATCTCATTCACTACCACTTACTTCAGTGAAAACAGCATCGTAGCTGCTATCGCAGAGCTCGTCTTGCTCACGTCAACACGCCGTGAACCCGTCCATGGGGGCTCGACTCAGGCATCCATGCCTTCAACGGTTGACTTACAGCAAGCCGATCTCTGCTACGTTAATTTACTTTTGCAGCTCAGCTTACCCCGTTGGGCTGAACCATGGCTGACTTAATGCGTTTTACCGGCAATCTGCTCGATATCCTGCTGCAACGGTTTGCGCAGGCCGAGTTTAAAACCCAGTTCGGCCATAATAAACAGCGGGCCAACCAGTAAGCCAATTAAATCATCAACAAAGGCCGGCTTTTTACCTTCATAGTAATGGCCGATAAACTGCAGTACCCAACCGACGACAAATAAGGCGATTGCGCTGCCAAGCCAAAGCCAGAAGGGCAACGCCGCCAGTTGCGCTGCCAGTAGCAAACTTATGCCGCTGAAGATAAACATCACCAGGCCAAAGCGCAGATCAAGCCGCAGGTAAAACACCATACTGCCGATAAACAGCAATACTGCCGGGGTAATAACCATGCCTGCCAGGCTAAATAGCGGCCAGTACAGCAGGGCAAATACCGCCACAACGATCAGCGGTATGCCGGCGTAGTGGGTCAGGATATTGCGCTCGTCGCGGTGGTACAGCGCATATTGGCTTAGATGTTCGGTCAGGTTTTTCATTGTGGTTTTACCTGTGATGCTACCGGCGGTTATCAGAGCTTAAGCCTAAATGGCCTGTGCTACAGGGTCAATGAGACACTTTGTTCCCGTTGTAGCTAAGTTGTAAATTTGGCGTGCATGGAAAATAGATTGCGCAGCCGGAATGTGGTACGCCGACTAACCGCGGCCAACAGTGCCGGCTGTTTAGTCGGCACTGAACAGCGACATTAAATCGTCGGCGCTGCCTTGCCAGGGTTGGCCTTTACCGCCGGCGAACAACTGATCAGCCAACTGGCGCTTATGTTGTTGTAGCTGCTGGACTTTTTGCTCTACCGTATTGCCGGCAATCAGCTTGTAGACAAACACAGCTTTTTTCTGACCGATGCGGTGGGCGCGGTCGGTAGCCTGAGCTTCAGCTGCCGGGTTCCACCATGGGTCGTAGTGAATTACGGTGTCGGCAGCGGTGAGGTTGAGACCGGTGCCGCCGGCCTTTAAGCTGATTAAAAACACCCGGGTTTCACCGTTTTGAAAGGCATCAATTTGCTGCTGGCGGTGTTTAGTCTGGCCGGTAAGCTTGCTGTAGCTGATCCCCAGTGCGTGCAGCTCGTCTTCTATCAGTGTCAGCATGCTGGCAAACTGGCTGAACAGTAAAATATTACGGCCTTCTTCCAGCATTTCCGGCAGCGTATCGCGCAGCCATTGTAACTTGGCATTGCTTTGCACTGAGCGGGCGTGTTCTACCGGCACCAGCCTGGCGTCGCAGCAGGCCTGGCGCAGTTTTAACAACGCATCTAAAAACTGAATTTGGCTGGCTGCCACGCCTTTTTGCACAAACAGCTCGCGCACCTTGGTTTCCATTACCAGCCGGATACTCTCGTACAGGTTACGCTGGTCGCTTTCCAGCTCCAGCAGCTGAATAATCTCGGTTTTATCCGGCAGCTCTGCGGCTACCTGGGCTTTGGTGCGGCGCAGCATAAAGGGCGCGATGCGGGCCTTTAACGCATGGGCGCGCTCGGTATCGCCGTGTTTTTCAATCGGCTTGCGGTACACCTGGTTAAAGTGCGCATCATTGCCTAATAACCCCGGCAGCACAAAATCAAAAATCGATTTTAACTCGCCCAAATGGTTTTCCAGCGGCGTGCCCGACAACGCCAGTTTAAAGTCGGCTTTTAACAGCCGTACGGCTTTGGCCGCCAGGCTGCCGGCATTTTTAATATGCTGGGCTTCGTCCAGGATTACCGCGCTGAGCGGCTGGCTTTGATAGTATTTATGGTCACGCACCACCAGCGGATAGCTGGTAACCAGCAAGTCGTAGTCGGCCAGTTCGTTAAACAGTGGCTGGCGCTTATTGCCGTGAATTTGCAGCACCCGCAGTTGCGGCGTAAAGCGGGCAGCTTCGGCCAGCCAGTTGCCCAATACACTGGTAGGGCAGATAATCAGCGCCGGGTGCTGCAGCTCGCCACGTTGTTTTTGCAGCAGTAGCAAGCTTAGGGTTTGCAGTGTTTTACCCAGCCCCATATCGTCGGCCAAAATACCACCCAAGCCATATTCGCGCAGAAAATTCAGCCAGCTTAAGCCCTGCAACTGATAATCGCGCAGCGATGCCTGCAAGCCTTCGGGCACCTGGCATGGTGTAATGCCGGCAAAATTGTGCAGCAAATTGCTTAAGCGCTGCACCCGTTGTGCATTTAAAAACTGAATGTCTTTGGCGGTTTCCGGCGGTAACAGCGCGGCTTTAAAGGCCGGTAAATCCAGGCTGAACTGTGGCTTGTGGGGGTTTAACAGTTCAATAATGGTATCGATAAACGGCTGGATCAGCGCCAGCGGCAGTGCCAGCTTACCCTGAGGTAAGGATAACCAAATCGGCTTATCGGCGTCAGGCAAGCCGTGCTGGCGCAGCCATTGGCTGATCAGCGGCAGCAATGGTACCTGGGTGCCGTCGATATCGACCTGGATGGCCAAAGCGAAACCACCGACAGCATTGTCCTGCACCTGTAAGTACGGGTTGCCGCTTAAAATATCCAGATTAAAGTTGTCGTCACGGGCAATGTGCCAGCCTTGTTGCTCCAGCGTTGGCAAGGCGTCCAGCAGCGGTTGCCACAATAACGGGTTATCCGGGCCTTCGCCGACAGCAAAGGCACTTTGTTCGGCATAAGGTGGCGGCAACGGCGGTAGCTGCAGCAGTTCCAGTTGCAGCAGTTGCTCCAGCGCCGTTGTTTCTGTGGCGCGGTGGCGCTTAATAAAAATGGTACTGTTATCCAGCTGCAGTTCGGTTTGCGCGCGGTTTAAATCCAGCGGCAGCAGATAATCGGCATACTGAAACTGCAACACGGCCGTGGGTTCGCTGCGGCCTTTGGCTTTATGCGGCAGCATTTTCAACTGTAATACCGGCTTGGGCGGCGTGTTTACTTGCTTTAAGCCGGCGGCTTTGGGCAATGGCAGGCTGGTTTGGCTGAACAGCTGCTGTAACCGGCTGATTCCGCTGGCCAGGGCTTGCTGCGGAATCGCCGGAATTTTATTCAGCAACTTAAGCTGTTGGCTGCTAAGTGTGGTGTCCAGCTCGCCCAGTTGGTAGTAGCTGGTGTCGAGGTAACAAGGAGGATCGGTATACACCAGCTCAAAATCGCGCTCATCGTCATCCAGTTGCCAACCCAGTTGCTGGCCGCCGGCCGTGTCTTGCCAGTTAAAACTCAGCAGCCGTTTCGGCCCGCGTTCTACCGCATAGCGGGCTTCAGAGAAAAAGCAGCGGCCGCTTTGCAGCAACTGTTGCAGTAACTGATAACCCCAATCGCCTTCCAGCAGCGGCAAATCGCGCAGGCTTTGGGCGCGGAAATAGCTCAGCAGGCGGTAATCCTGCTCTTCTATCCAATAGGGAATAGTGGGGCTGACCAGGTCGTACTTACCAATGGCCACGCCCTTGGTATAGCCGCCTTTTTTACTTTCCCGCACGCGGCGCGGGCTTAGCTGTAACCCGGCCTGGCCGTAAGACAATAAGTACAGCACCACATCTTTATCTTGCGGCGCCGGTGCCAGCGACTGCTCTACCTGTTCAAACCACTGGTTAAGTGCCCGCAGCGGTTGTTGTTCTAATTGCAGTTTGTGTTGCTGGTAGTCGCGCTTTAAGCGCAATAATACCGCCAGTACATGTTTGCAATTGGCACCAACCGGGCAGGTACAGCGATTTTGTAATTGCCAGCCGTCGCTGTGTTGTTTCAGGCTGATATATTGCCGGTACGGCGTAAACGCTGCGCCCCATACCTGAGCGCTGATATCGGATAAGTCGCCGTTATATTCCAGCTTCACCACTTTACCGGCCTGCAGGTACGCCTGAGCACGGTGAAAGGTCACCGCATCAAACCAAAGTTCCAACTGTTGCTGGCTAAGGGGAAACACTGTATCTGTTGTCATAACGCCTGAATGTTAAGCACAAAGGCGTAATGCTACCGCAGTTTTGCCCGAAGCCAAATGCGGTAGCGCGAAATAAACAAAATTTGTGTAGTTAACCGGTTTAATCGTTAATCTTTACCGGGCCGTTAATGGCATTCAGTTTTAAGCCACCCGAGCCGCTGTCGAGAATGGTCAGGCCGCCGGCGCCGTCTACGTTAATATCGCCCGAGCCATCATCAATAGTGACAATACCGCCCACAGCGCTGACTATAATATCGCCGGAGCCATCTTCAATGCTGACATCGCCGCTTACTGTGCGGATCTCCAACTGGCCGGAGCCATCATCAACGCTCAGCTTGCCGTTCACCTGCGTAATAAAGAGATCACCCGAACCATCTTCTACTTTTACGTTGGCGCCGCCGTTGATACGCAGGTCGCCGGAGCCGTCTTCCACCTGTAAGTCGCCGGCTAAACCGCGGATATCGGTATCGCCTGAGCCATCATCCAGTGTTAAGCCAAAGTGCTGTGGTACTTTTATCAATACGTCGATATAAGGGCTGTTGCCGTTATAAAAGCTCTTATCAAAGCCGGCTTCCAACACGGCGCTGCTGCCACTGCGGACAAGGCTAAGGCGAATATCGTCGGCGTTGTAATAGTAAATATTGGCCACCATTTCTACTTCGTTGCGGCCGGATATCGCCGATAATCTCTAATGTGCCGGCACCGGTATCTGCCTGCAGTTGCTTTAAGTCGCTGCCATTTAATGTCAGTTTGCGTTCTTCATGTTGCAAGTCACCGGCGTGACCATTGCCAACATAAATAACACAGCCGCTAAGCAGGCTGGCGGCGAATAATGTAATAACGGTGCTTTTCATAAAATGTCCTTGTTGGTGTTTATGTATTCAAAGTTAAACTGGCCGATGCGGGCTGCCACAATATTGCAAAATAAATGACTGCAAAATAAATGCCTTAATTTAACTTATTGTTATTTAACGATTTGCCTTGCTAGTGCCATAGCGATGGTGGCGGTTATGACCACAATATAGCCGGATCGGCGATAAGCTTAGCGGTTTTGCTGCCAATATTCGCTCCTGCTGGAGTGTTAACAAAAAGCGGACTATGGTTAAGCAGGCTGGGTTTAAACAGATGGTGTGTAAGCACGGTAACCTTTGTACAAAGCATTACAGCAGAATAATGTGGTTAATAATAAGGACAAACGCTGATGTTAAAGAAAGTGTTGGTGGGTGTGGCGACGTTGCTGGCGATACCGCTGGTGGCAGCATTATTTGTAAAGCAGGATTATAAGGTTGAAGCCAAAGCAGAGATTAATCAGCCGTCGATGCTGGTATTTGACTATGTGCGTTTTGTTGGCAACCAGCAAAACTTCAGTGTCTGGGCTACGATAGATCCGCAAATGCAAACCGCGTCGCGCGGGGTTGATGGCACTGTAGGGTTTGTAGCGTCCTGGCACAGTGAAAATCCGGATGTGGGTACCGGCGAGCAGGAGATTGTCGACATTACCGAAGGTGAGCGCATTGACCTGCAGTTACGCTTTTATCAGCCGTATAACGCTGTATCGCCGGCCTATATGCAAACCGAAGCGCTGAGTGATAACCGTACATTGATCCGCTGGGGCTTTAGCGGCCATATGCCATACCCGATGAATTTAATGCTGCTGTTTATTGATGTCGAAAGCATGATAGCGAACGATTTACAGCAAGGGCTGGACAACCTGAAGCTGATTTTGGAAAGCCCCGCACCTTAGCCTGGCCTGACAGGCTAAGACGGGCGCTAAAAGTAGTAATCTAAACTCAGCTGCAGGAAGTCGTCGCGGCGGATTAAATACAGTGGATCTGTGCCGGGGTCGCTGCGGAAAAACCACGCATCGAGACTTAAACGGCTGCTGTTGCCCAGTCGGGTAGACGCTTCCAGCTTACCGCTTTGGCTGCTGCTGTTGTCCAGGTCTTGTGCAATGCCCAGCAGTATTTCTGTGCCGCCAATGTCATTAACCACCAGGCGGCCACCGACAAAAATATCGTTTTGGCCGGGTACCGGCGCCTGTTGTTCGCGGCTGTCGTATTGATACTCGGCTATCCAGCCCAGATCCCAATTGCTGCCAAACACGCCAACATGGGTATACTCAAAACCGGCCGTGGCGGCGACAAAGTCTTGCTGCCGGGTTTTGCGGTAAATGCTTTCCAGTTTCCAAATCCAGCTGCCGCTAAGCCATAAGCTGTCTAACCCCAACTGCTGCATTTGCAGGTACTGTGGTTGCAGGCGCTGGGGTTGCAGCGTGCCTTGCGCTGTAGGTTGCAATAGCGCTTCGCGGTTATTGCCTTCAAAATAACTCAGCCCCAACTCCAACGCCGCAAAACGCCGGCTCCAGCGCAGGGCAAAGTCAAGGTTGCGTTCAGCCTGCGCCGACTCATACTGTGGCTGGCTTTGGTCGATGACAAACGGAGGTCGCAAGCGGCCATCCGGCCCGGCGAAGCTGCGTTCGCGAAAATACGGCAGTAAATACAGCTCCAGGCTACCGGCACTGCCATGCAGGTTCCAGTTCAGCATGGGCTGACCAAACTTGGTTTCGCCATCAACACTGGCTACAGCGTCGGTTTGATTGATGACATCGACCAGGTGCTGTGATTCGGTTACCCCCCAAAACACGATATCGACGCCGGCTTTTATATCGAAACCATCGCCAACGTATTGCCAGTAAGCCTGGCGTAAATCCAACAAATTCCGTTCGCTGTCGCGCTGGTCCCAACGCAGGTAAGGTTGCAATGCCAACTGATGCCGGCGGTCGGCACTTTGCCAGTACCAGTCAGCGCTGAAGGCAGCACTGCTGTAGTGCTGTGCCTGCCGGGGCTCGCCTTGTTGCGGATAATAACGCTGCTGCCATTGCAGGCTGTAGTCGGCATTAATGTTCTGATACCAGGAGGCCGGGTTATCTTGCGCCGCAAGGTTAAACGCTGATACCAGCGCCGTAAGCACGGTAAGCAGACGGTTAATCACCGTACCCGCTCCAGAGCGTTAACGTCAAAATCAGCTTCTGTGCGGCCGGTACCAAAGCGGATACTTTGCAGCAATAAATCGGTGCTCTTGCCGGTTTGGTGATTATGCATGGTCATTTTGTGCGGCCGCCAGTACTTATCCAAATACTGCTGATAGTCGTGCATGGTCAGGGTTTTCAGCAGGCTGTTTTTCCGGTCGTAATAATCCACTTTATGTACACGGTAGTGTTGTTGGTCAAGCCAAACATGGGTAGTGCTGTAACCGGAGAAGCTGTCGGTGGGCGTTTGCTCCAATACAAAGCACAGCTGGTTATGGCAGTTTTCATCGCGCAGGTAACGAAAGGCAAATTTTTCCAGTTCGAATGAGGTCATATCCTCATAGGCAAATTCGCTGGCCATAAAAGGACCGGATTTATTACGCGTAGCAATACGCCGCGTGCGGCGCAGGCTGGGCAAATACAGCCATTGGTCATCTTCTGCGGTAGGGTGCGAGTGGGTAAGAAAAGCCGAACCACGCACATCGCGCGGCTCATCAAAAATGGTCAGGGCTTTATCGCCGTCGTCCTGCATTTCAAATGCCAGGGTACGCATGCGGCGCTCGGTTTGCTGGCCGGCGGCATTACGCAGTACCATAATCAGCTCGCTTTCGCTGTCGCCCCAACCTGTGTCGCGGGCTTTTTGCTCTTGTGCTATCTGCAGGCCTTTGGCGACATCGTCGGCCGGCGCGGCTGCAGCCAGCAGCAGGCCACATAATAAAACAGTGGTGCGGCAAAGTGGCTTATACATGGTGTTTCTCCCGGGGTTTGTCAAAGCGCAGCAGGCAGGCCGGCAGCAACAGAAAATCAATCAATAGCGCAATAAAGATAATAAGTGCGGTTAGCATACCCATATCTGAGTTTAGCCGGAAACCGGAAAACATCAGCACGCCAAAACCAGCTACCAGCACCAGGGTGGTGATCCATAGCGCGCGGCCTACACTGTGGAAAGCATAGCGTACGGCGGCCTCGGCATCGCGGCCTTCTTGCCGCGCGTGTTGATATTTGCTGAGAAAATGCACTGTGTCATCAACGATAATGCCCAAACTCATACCGGCGACTACCGACAGCGCCAGATTAATTTCACCGCTGATCAGCCCCCACAGGCCAAAGCCCACCAATGCCGGCGCTATGTTGGGCACCATACTGAGTAAGCCCAGCCGCCACGATTGCAAGCTGAAGATCAGCAGCAGTGAAATTAACACCAGTGCCAGTGGCAGGGTTTTTAACATCGACGCCATATTGCGCTCGCCGATATGGGCAAACATCAATGCTGCACTGGCGGCAGTTACCTTGTAGTGTGGATATTGCTCTGCCATATAGGCCAATGCCCGCGCTTCCAGCCCGGTAAGCTCTTTACTGCCCAGGTTATGTAGTGTGGCGCTGATGCGGGTAGCACTTTTATCAATATTAAGCTGGTTGTTGAGATCCAGACCAAACGGCAGTGACATTTCATACATTAATAAAAACTGCGCGGCTTGCTCGCTGCTGTCCGGCAGGCGGTAAAAGGCCTGATTGTCGCCGTGCATATTTTTGTTCAGCCGTTTTATCACATCAGTAACAGTGTTGACATGAGTAACTTCCGGCTGCGCCAGTAACCACTGGCTGAAATCGTCGACCGCTGCCAAAAATTCCGGTTGGTTTACCGCATTGCTTTGCCCGGCGTTGACGGAGAAGTCCATTAGCGTAAAACCGCTGAGATTTTGCTCCAAAAAGTCATTTGATTGGCGAAACTCCGTCGATTCGGCAAAGTATTTAATGGCTTCATCATTCACTTTGTTCAGGCTGATCAGGGCAGTGCAAAGTAAAATAAAGATACTTAAGCCAGGCAGTAACAGCCGCTGATAACGAATAACCGTGTCGGCCAGCCAGTCCATGGCGCCGTGGGTATCGGCAGTGGCTTTACCGGCTTTCAGCGGTAACAACAGCAACAACACCGGTAGCAGTACCAGGCTGTACAGGCAGGCCAGCATAACGCCTGCCGCCGTCATATTGCCCAGGTCACGCAGAATCGGCACTTCAGAGAAATTCAGCGTTAAAAAGCCGATTGCTGTAGTAATGCTGGTGATCAACACCGGTTTAAAGTTACGCGAAATGCTGTAGTGCAGCGCGTTCAGCTTAGTGTCACCGCGGCGCAGGGCAAACTGCGCCGAGGCGATAATATGTACCGAGTCGGCTACCGCCAGTGTCATTAAAATGGTCGGCACATTAATGGTGGCAGTACTTAGGAAAATGCCGGCCCAGCCCGCCAGACCCAGCGCGGAGGTTACGCTAACGATAATGATGACCAGGGTAGCAAAGGAGGCGGTAACCGAGCGTAGCAACCAGGCCAGCATGACTAAGATGCCGAGCAACATCAGCGGTACCAGGTTTTTTGCGTCGTTTTCTGCCTCTGAAGCAAAAGCATGGTTCATGGCGATAACCCCGGTCAGGTGAAATTCTACCCCCGGGTAGCGCGTGGCAAAGTCGTCTGTTTGCTGGCGCATATACTGCCACACATCCTGCACTTCTTTATTTTGGTCTTTCTCCGGTAACTGCACTGTAATATTAATGGCGGCCACGGCACCGCTGGCTGACACCAGCCGGTTTACCAGTGCCGGCTCCTGCAGTGCTATCTGTTTAATCCGCGCTATGCTGTCAGGCGTTAAGCTGGCCGGGTCGTAAAGTAAATCGGCCACCAGTAAATCATCGTTGTCGGCTTCGGTGTGCTGATAGTTAGTAACAGAATCGACGCGGATTGTATAAGGTGTAAGCCAGGCGGCTTCTGTCAGTTGCTGCAGCAGGGTCAGGGTGTCAGCAGTGAAAACGTTGCCATCTTGCGGCACCACGGCAATCAGCAAGTTATCGCTTTTATTAAAGTCATATTGCATCTGCTCAAACGCCAGCAGTTGCGGATTTTGTGGTGAGAAAAAAATGCGGTAGTCGCCGCGAAAATACAGCTTGCCCATGCCGATACTGCACAGCGCAATCAGCAGTAATGAGAAAAACAGCGCCCACCAAGGGTGGCGCAAGCAGCGGTGTAAGCCAGGAGATGTCATCCGGCCTCCGTATTATTGCTGTTGGGGGTACGGCTAAAATGGCTGCCGCAGATATGCTGCAACAAGCTTAGCATAACCGTTTATATCCGCTCTGTTATGCTTGCTGCGGTTATTTTCCGCGTTAATAAGCTAATTAATAGCCGCTTTACTTGCATATATTTAACATTTGAATAAATATTAATTATCTTTTCGTTGTTAGCGGAGACAGGATGTCACTGGCCGTTGTATACAGCCGCGCCCGCCATGGCCTGGATGCCCCCCTGGTTACAGTAGAGGTGCATATCAGTAATGGCTTGCCGGCTTTTCAGTTAGTCGGTTTGCCGGAAACCTCGGTGAAAGAATCACGCGACCGTGTGCGCAGCGCCATGGTAAACAGTGGTTTTGCCTTCCCCGATCGCAAAATTACTGTCAATTTAGCTCCGGCCGATTTACCCAAAGAAGGTGGTCGCTTCGATTTACCCATAGCGCTGGGCATTATTGTAGCCTCAGGTCAACTGGCGGAAAAAAGCCTGCAAGGCTATGAGTTTTGCGGTGAGCTGGCGCTGTCCGGTGAGATCCGCACTATCGTTGGAGAAATTCCTGTAGCGATAGCCTGCCGTGATGCCGGCCGCGAAGTAGTGCTGCCAATGTTAAATGCACAGCAGGCGCAGCAGGTGCCCAAGGTAGCCGTACACGGTGCTGAACATTTGTTGCAGGTGCACAGTTTTTTACTGGCGCAGCAGCCATTGCCGGCAATACCGGCGTTACCGCTGCGTGAACAACAACATTTACCGGATCTTGCCGACGTAAAAGGCCAGGCACATGCCAAGCGGGTGTTGGAAATTGCCGCGGCCGGCGAGCATAACCTGCTAATGCTGGGGCCGGCCGGCACCGGTAAATCGATGCTGGCGCAGCGCCTGCCCGGCATAATGCCGCCGCTAACCGAACAGGAAGCGCTAGCCACCGCCGCTATTTACTCCATTGCCGGCTTAAAACGTAATTTAACCGACTGGCAGCAGCGGCCGTTTCGCAGCCCGCACCACACCAGTTCGGCTGTGGCTCTGGTGGGTGGGGGCTCAGTGCCCCGTCCCGGAGAAATATCTTTGTCGCACCACGGTATTTTGTTCCTCGATGAGCTGCCGGAATTTCCGCGGAAGGTGCTGGATGTGTTACGCGAACCGCTGGAAACCGGGGTGGTGCACATCAGCCGTGCCGCGCGCCAGGCCGAGTTTCCGGCGCAGTTCCAGCTGGTGGCGGCATTAAACCCCAGTCCGACCGGCCATCATCAGGATGGCCGCGCCACGCCTGAGCAAGTTATGCGTTATTTAAACCGTTTATCCGGGCCTTTTATTGACCGCATAGAGCTGCAAATTGAGGTGCCGTTGCTGCCAAAAGGCATGTTAAGCCAGCATACGCAGGAAGAAAGCAGTGCCAGTGTGCGCGAACGGGTATTGGCTGCCAGGCAATTACAGCTGGCGCGGCAGGGTAAAGCTAACGCCCGTTTAAGCGGCAGTGAGATTGCCGATTTTTGCCCGTTACAGCAAGCCGATGCACGCTTTTTGGAAGACACCATTCATCGCTTTAAACTGTCGGCCCGCACTTACCATAAGATTATTAAAGTGGCGCGCAGCATTGCTGATTTACAGCAGCAGGCACAAATAAGCCGTGCCCACTTAATGGAAGCATTAAGTTATCGCGCGCTGGAGCGATTGCTGAGTTATCTTAAAAGTTAATTTAATGTGTTTAAGTAATTTGTATTGTTTACATTGTGACGTTTCCGGGTAAAATAATCTGGCTTTAGCATTAGGCACGCCGGCAGCAAAACAATATTGACGGCGGTTATTAAAGAATAGTGTGTTATCTAAGGACAGATAAATGTGGATCAGACTGAACGGATTATTGTGTCACACAGAAACCAAGCGGGTTGTCTCCCCGGCAGATGTTGGCCAACCGATATACTTTGAAAATTTAGGCGAATTGTATTTTTCTACGGCAGATGAAGTAATAAAGATGTCTGTCAGCGAATTTGATCAGTTTTGTCTGGAGTATGAAAAGGCGCTGCAGCATTAAACTGATGCTGCAGCGCCTCATGATTATAGTAATTTCCAGTTTAATGTTTCACCGGCATAGAATGGCACTATCGGGTTGCCGTTAGGCAGGATAATCTCACCCGGTACCTGCCATTGCTGTTTTTGCAGCGTAACCGTACCGGTATTGCGTGGCAGGCCATAGAAGTCGGCGCCGTAGTGGCTGGCAAAGCCTTCCAGTTTATCCAGCACACCTAAGTCATCAAACACCTGGGCGTATAGCTCTATGGCGCTATGGGCGCTGTAACAGCCGGCGCAACCACAGGCAGATTCTTTGCGGTGCTTTTCATGCGGCGCAGAGTCTGTACCTAAGAAAAACTTTGTTGAACCCGAAGCTACCGCAGCGCGCAGTGCGTCCTGATGCGTGCGACGTTTTAACACCGGCAGGCAGTAGTTGTGCGGCCGTACGCCACCAACTAATAAATCGTTACGGTTTAACAGTAAATGCTGCGGTGTAATAGTCGCGGCAACATTGTTTGATGCTTGGGCAACGAAGCTGGCAGCATCAGCGGTGGTAATATGTTCAAACACCACTTTTAATGTGGGTAAACGCGCGACGATATGCTGCAGATAACGGTCGATAAACACTTTTTCACGATCGAAAATATCAATATCGTGGTCGGTTACTTCACCATGCACCAACAGCAGCATGCCTTGCTCTGCCATGGCTTCAAACACCGGATACAGGCTGTCCAGAGCACTTACTGCATCGCTGGAATTAGTGGTGGCGCCGGCCGGATACAATTTGGCCGCGACTACTCCGGCAGCTTTGGCGGCGCTGATGTCGGCAGCTGAGGTTTTATCGGTTAAAAACAAGGTTACCAGCGGCTGAAAGTCGCTGCCGGCCGGGCGCGCTGCCAAAATGCGTTCACGATAGGCCACTGCCATGGCTGCGGTAGTAACCGGCGGCACTAAATTGGGCATCACAATGGCGCGGGCAAACTGGCGCGCTGTGGCCGGTACGGTTTCGCGCAGCATATCGCCGTCACGAAAGTGTAAATGCCAATCATCCGGAGTTTGTAGAGTAAGAGTGGTCATGTGGTGCTCCTGCAACTGCTGCGGCGAAAAAGTGGCGCTATGATACCAAGTAACGGCCGCCAAGTAATCAGCCTCGTGTCGCTAACCGCGCTGGCAAACCTCTGATAATAAGCCGGCGGGCGGCTTTAGTCTGCCGCCGGCCTTTGCTACACTAAGGACGTTTAATAAAGGGCGTGTTTCACGCAGGAGAAATGACTATGTCTGAGCTGGATTTTGATTTAGACCATCTGGACTTTGCTGCTGCCGAGCAAAATGTTGAACGTCAGCAGCAAGAAGAGTTGAACCGTGCTGACGAACCACAATATGGCGACGAAGATGATGAATGTAGCGGCGGTGCCTGTAAAATTTAATCCGTGCCGGCGTTAACCGGCTGTTCGGCAGGTTTGTGCCACAACTGACTTACCGCAATACACAGCACGCCCACTAACATCAGCAATGAGAATGGCAGTGGTGTGCCGTTATAAAACAGCGCCAGTAAAGGTCCCGCCAAAGCACCGATACCAAAGCGTAGTGTGCCGATTACCGCTGTGGCCGTACCGCTGTTATCCGGAAACTTCATCAGGATCATCGCATCCGCATTAGTGGCAATCAGGCTTAAGCTGGCCATTAGCGGTGCGATACTCAGTACGGTGTACACCAGGTCCAACTGCCAAAAGTTAAACAGCGTTAACGCGCTGGCACTGATGATTGCCAGCACCAGGCCGGCGCGTAACATGCGCTGTGGCCCAAGGCGGGTAACCAGCCGGCTGTTGATAAAGTTGGCCAGCATTAACATCGCCACGTTAAAGCCGAACAACAAGCTGAACAGCTGCTCGTCTACGCCAAAGAACTTTATATAAACAAACGGCACTGCGGTTAAAAAACAAAAGAATGAAAACGAGGCAAACATCGAGGTAGCAATATCCGGCCGCGCTGAAGCACAGGAAAACACCACTTTATAACCGGCAAAAAAGGCTACCTTTTGCGGCGTGCCGGCCGGTTTTATTTCCGGCAGATAACGCCAGCTTAGCAGTAAAATAATCACGCCATAGCCGGCCAGAGTGACAAAGATCATCTGCCAGTTCGCCAACCACAGCACACCACTGCCGATGGCCGGTGCCAGCAGCGGCGCCAGCATCATAATCATCGACACATAAGACATGCCCTTAGCCGTATGCTCCTGATAAATATGCCGCACTATGCCGGGTACTACTACTGTTGCTGCCGCGCCGCACAGCGCCTGCAATGCCCGCCAGAATAAAAACCACTCTATGGTACTGACTAAACTTAAGGCAATGCTGGCCAGCACAAAACCGGTTAAACCGAAAATAGCCAGCGGCCGGCGGCCAAGGCTATCGGCCAGCGGGCCGCAGATCAGCATGCTGATACCAAAGAAAGCCAGGAAAATACTCAGTGATTGCTGCACCATACCAATAGAAGTATTCAGCTGCTGCGCCATAATGGGCATAGCAGGCAGGTACATATCAATCGCCAGTGGTGTGGTAGCGACAACAGCGGCCAGCAATATAATGATCCAACCGGCAGGTTTGCGGGACATGGTTTCTAAGCTCTTAATTCAGCGGGGCTATATAATACGCGGTTTTGCCGCCGGCACCTAACAACGCCGCGTAAAAATGGGTTACTAAATATGTCGGCCACGCTAAGCGCAATTTGCATTTAGCGGCGCAAAGCAGTGTAATGCAGTTACATTAGATAAAGCTGTTGGTTGTTATGTCGCGTTGGCGCTACCTTATGCTCTTATTTATGCTGCTGCCGGCTATGCTAATACAGGCGCAGCCGCTACGTGTTGGCCTGCATTTATCTGCACCCTGGTCATTTTACAACGCAGAAGGCGAGCCGGAGGGTACAGAATACCGGCTGGTATCGCGTATCTTCGCCAATGCCGGCTATGAAGTGCAATATGAACTGTACAGCTACAGTCGTTTATTAAAGCAATTCAGCGATAAAAAGCTCGATTGCGCCTCGCCGGTTGCGATAGCGGTAGACGGCGCAAGCTATACCCAAGCTTATCTGCCGTTTCAGGATGTTGCTATCAGCCTGCAAGACGCAGGCTTGAAGGTGGAGACATTGCAGGATCTGGCAGACAAGCGTATTGCGGCTTACCAACAGGCAAAACAGGTACTGGGCAGCGATTTTGCGCAAGCTGTCAGCACGGCCGGTTATCTGGAACTGGCTGAGCGTAAACTGCAACTGGAGTTGCTGTTCAGTGAGAGAGTGCAATTGGTAATTGGCGAGCGGCGCGTATTGCTTCATCTGGCAACAGAGCTGGCACCGCATATCAAGCTCACGGTGCATCCGCTGTTTGCTGCGCAATCTTATCCGGCGGCATGCTGGCAGCCGGAGCACGCAGAGGCATTTAACCGCGGCCTGGCACAATTAGCGCAAAGCGGTGAGCTGGCCGCAATGTTGCGTGATAAAACGCAAGCCGGCGACGGAACAAAATAGCCTAACAGCATGGATTGCGCTTATACTGAAGTAATTCAGCAGGTCAGGATATAACAATGAAAAAAACCAAGATTATTACTACAGATGAAATTTTACTGACGCTATGTCAGTCGGTGACTAAGGTGCTGTCCGGTGCCGGTAACCACAACGTTGCTTACTCGCCCATGGTACAAAAAATTCAAAAAACCTGTTTACGGCCCGACTTAGGCTGCTTTGTATTGTTTGACGGTGGTTTTTCCGGGCTGGTGATCATTAATTTTACCGCCCAGGCTGCAATGGAAATTTATAAAAAGTACCTGATGAGTATGGGGATGCCGGAAGAAGAGCTGGCGCAATTTCATACCTCAGACGAAGTAGGTAATGTGATGGGCGAACTGATGAACCAGATCGTCGGTGCTTTTACCAACACCGTGCGCTACGACTTGCAAACATCGATTAATCAAAGCCAACCTAAAATGATGGCGATTAACAAGCAAGTGCAAATTCTGATTAATACCCAGCTGGATCAGCCGCAAGCGCGCCGTGTTACCTTCAGTACACCGGAGCACAATATTTTTTATCTGGAGCTGGCCATGGATAAAACCGAGTTTATTCAATTGCATGACTTTGACAAAGTGGCGCAGGAGCACCCGGATGACATTCTGGCCAATGCGCAGCAATACACTCCGGAAAATACAGTTAACGTTGAGGTGGATATGGACGACGACTTTTTGAAAAACCTCGGTTTATAACTTAGCTGCATGCCGCTGTGGCAGGGCAAGCACAAAGCGTGCGCCGCCCTGCGCAGAGTCGGTTACGGTAACGCTACCCTGATGCCACTGCATAACCCGTTGTACTATTGCCAGGCCTAAACCAAAGCCGCCGGCTTGTTTATTGCGGCTGGCTTCAATGCGGAAAAACGGTTGCAGAATTTGGTGTCGCAGCTCCGGCGGTACACCGGGGCCGTCGTCGTCTACGCTGATTTGCCAATGCTGTTTATACTCTGTCAGCGTTAGCTGAATGTGCTGCTGTGCATACTTTTTGGCGTTAACCAGCACGTTTTGCAGTGCGCGCTCGAGGTAATGGCCGTCGGCGTACAGCAAAGCGCTGGCAGGCAGTTGCAAACGAATATCGGCGCCTGGCAGCGGCGCCAGTTTTTCCTGCACATTATTAATTAACTCTATTAAATTAATCTGCTGTAATTGCAGCGGCAACTGGCCGGTTTCCAGCCGTGCATAATCCAGAATTTCATCTACCAGCTGTTGCAGCTCCCGCACGTCCTGCAGCATTAATTGCCGCTCTTGCGCCGGCAGTTGTTGTGCCATTTCCAGCGCAAAGCTCAGCCTTGCGATAGGGGTGCGCAGTTCGTGTGATACGGCATGGGTCATTTCGCGTTGCAGGTTCAGTAAGTCGCGGATACGGTCACTCATATCGGCAAAACTTTGCGCAATCGGGGCAATAAACGAGCGTGCCGGCAAGGTTAGCGCAATATCTCTGTTGTCGGCAAAACGTTGCAGGCTATGTTGTAAGCGGCGTATATCACGGGCTACCGGCCATAACCAAAGTGCCACGGCAATGGCCAGTAACAGAAAAAACAATAAGGTAAACCAGGTAGCACCATCGTTTTGTGTCAGCGGCAGCGGGCCAAAGCGCCACAGCTGTTGCTGTTGCAGGTAGTAAAAGTACACCTGATTATCTTCAAACAGCGCCAATACCTCACCGCGTTGCAGTTGCTGTTGTTCTTGCGCCAGCCAGCCGATACTGTTGCCGGGCAGTGCGCTGTAGGGCAGTTTAATGCTGTGCGGCCAGCTGCTTTGTGGTTGCTGTACCTGTTGTTGCAGTAAGCTGGTGTAGCTGTCCAGCCACGGCGGCGCCGCGGCCGGTTGCCACTGCTGCCACAGTTGCTCTACGGCCCAGCCGATACCCAGCAGTACCAGAAACAAAAATAAGTAAAAATGCCAGAACAGGCGTTGCATGCTAAGGATACGGGCCGTTTTATTGCCAGGCATCAGCAACAAACAGATAGCCTTTGCCCCACACGGTTTTTATGCGAAACGGCGTCTCGGCATTGTCACCCAGTTTGCGGCGCAAATGCGAAATGCGCACATCAACCGTGCGGTCGAGGCCGTCGTATTCACGGCCGATAATTTGTTGGTGGATCGCTTCGCGCTTTACTGTTTGTCCGGCGTGTTTCGCCAGCATCCAAAGTAAATCAAACTCGTAGCTGGTCAGTTCGACCCGCTCGTTGTCGTACCAGGCCTCGCGCGAGCGTTGCTTTAACCACAAGCGGTTAAACTGTAATTCCTGCTGTTCGGTTTTGGTGTTGGTTTGGCTGCGGCGCAGCAGGGCGTTAATGCGTGCTACCAGCACACGTGGCTCTACCGGTTTTACAACGTAGTCGTCTGCGCCCAGCTCCAGCCCCAATACCTGGTCAATATCGCTTTGCTTAGCTGTTAGCATCAGCACCGGGCCTTTATACCAGGGGCGGATTTGCCGGCACACACCAAAACCATCCAGTCCGGGCAACATCAGATCTAATACGATAAGATCGGGCTGGAACTGCCGGCAATGTTCGGCCACAGCATCGCCCTGGCTTTGCAATTGCACCACAAAGCCATGCTGGGTTAAGAAGCTTTGAACTAAAGACGCCAGGCGGATATCGTCTTCTACCAGCAGTATTTTTGCCATCAGAATATACTCCATGGGCTGCTTAGCCGGCGCCGCGCCGGTTTGCGGCTCAGCACTTTTAAATCGGTGTGCAGCAAAACCAGGTTGTCGGCAGTGCGCAGTGTTAGTGCGGCGTTTTCCCACGCCAGCAATTGCTGCCAGTGGCCGTTAGTTTCATTGTGCCAGCATTGCAATTCCTGCTGCGCTAAAAATAAGCAGGCAGTTAACGGTGTGCTACTGTGCCAGCTCAATTGTAGTTGGGTTTGGCAGCGTTGGTCGCGTTGTTCAGTAACGCAAATTTGCGGGCTGACATCCCAGCATACCGCAGCAGCACAAGGTGGTGTCGGCACTTGCGGTGTTACGCCATTCAGTAGCAACAACAACCAAAGTCCGGGCATTAATAAAACCGGTAACTTATGCCAAAGAACCAGGTGGTTACATTGTCAGATTTCACCAGCGGGCTGTCAGTCATGGCATCGTCCAGAGATAAATAGCGCAAAAATGCTAACAGGCTGACGCGCTCTGACACCGGCCGTTGCCAGCTCAGGCGTAGCTCAGGTTGCCAACTGGCTTTGCCGTTATAGCGCGGCAGATAGAAAGGTTCATTATTATCAATGCCATAGTAAGTATCAATCAGTTTGGCGCTTTTCCAGTGTAATTTGGCACCCAGCTGCCAGTCGCCAAACCGGCTCTGCCAATTACGGCCGGCGCTAAGCGTGGCATGCTGGCCCTGGTAGGTGTTACTGATATCTTGCCACAGTGCGCCCTGCAACTGCCAGCCGGTGCTGAACCAGTCCAGTTGCAAGCCTAAATCAAAGGCCGTAGGGCGTTTGCGGATTTCCTGCACAGAGACCTGCAGCGGGCCATAACGTTCGTCGATGATATTGATGCCCGGTACGGTGCTGTTAAATTGAAAGGCGTTACCGCCAAACCATTTTTGGAAGTGACCTTTTTCCTGATTAAACTGGCCGATGAGGCTCAGCTGCAATTGCTCTGACAAGGCCCAACCGGTGCCCAGTTTGCCGTTGTCAAAAAACCAGTGTTCGGCGTAGTAGTACACATCGGGCAACAGCACCAACGGCAGAGCCTCGCCGCCATACAGCGGGTTACTGCGCTGACCATAACCCAGCGCGAAGCTTAAATGCAGCTCTTGCTCTGTCGCACACAGTGCGTCCTGATCGCAGTCTGCAGTCGCAACGGCATGCGCGTTTACACTCAGCAGACAAAGCAGCAATAACAAATATGGCAAGTTGCACCTTTTTTAAACGAATTTTCAGCCGTGCAAGTGTAGCAAGTTGTGCTGCTGCACATAAGCCGGCATAACAATGTTTCACAATTTGCTGTGATTAGTCACAGTAAGACCAACTGTGCCTGGCTACACTGGGGAAAAATCTTGAGGTGCCCGGATGAAAGCTATAGTGCTGATAATATTGCTGCCGTTATGTTGTTTGCTAAGTGGCTGCGTGCAGGATTTAACCGCAGATGACACCAGTGCCTTTCAGGTTATTGCCAGTGGCAACTCAGCGCAAAGTGATGATAAACGCTTGCAGGTTATTGCCAGCCAGGCAGCCTACGATGACATATTTTTCCGCGTGCTGAATCGCAGTGGCACGCCGGAGACATTTGACTTTGAAACCTATCAGGTATTATTGGTAATGTCCGGAGCACAGCCGGCCGCTTTGACGCTGCAAGTTGCCGGATTCAGTGCGGTGGACCAGCAGGTTAATATTGCGCTGCAACCGCGCTATGCTGCCGCCGGTTGTCCGCCGCCAGCTACAGTACAGCAGCCCTGGCTGTTGGTGTTGTTTCCCAGAGTAAATAAGCCGCTGGCGATCACCGAACAGCCGCAAATGGTCAGTTGCTAGCAACACAGGTGATCGGGCCGGCCAGCGCTGTGGTATAACTACAGGTGGCAAACACAGAACGAAATTGAATCCACCGTCAATTCCCTCTATGATAACGCCACAACAATTATAAGGCGCTTGTCGGATATGCTATCGGGCTGCGCTGTATTATGCAGTAATTTCGCTGTCACAGCAGAGCACGCAGATGAAAGACAAAGCCACTTCATTCGACATTGCTTACATGGCCGGTGTATCGCAGTCTACCGTGTCGCGCGCGCTGCGTAACAGCCCGCAGGTAAACAAGGAAACGCGCGAGAAAGTGCAGGCGATAGCGCGGCAGCTGAACTACAAGGTTGATAAAAACGCCAGCAATCTGCGCCAGCAACGCAGCAGCACCCTGGCGCTGCTGTTGTTTGAAGATCCCACTACTGACGAGTCTTTAATTAATCCGTTTTTTTTATCTATGCTGGGCAGCATTACCCGTGCCTGTGCTAAACGCGGCCAGGATTTATTGGTGTCGTTTCAGCAGTTAAGTGACGACTGGCACGCCGATTACGAAGACAGTAATAAAGCCGACGGCATTATTCTGCTTGGCTATGGTGACTACAAAGATTACGAGGAAAAACTGGCCAAGCTGCTGGCGCAGGAAACGCATTTTGTTTGCTGGGGTGCTGAGGTGCTGGGCCATCCGGAATTTACGCTGCGCAGTAACAACCGCGAAGGCGGCCGTTTAGCCGGTGAACACCTGCTGGCTACCGGGCATAGAAGCTTTGCCTTTATCGGTAATGCCTCTGAGGGCAGCCCGGAATTCAGTGCGCGTTACCTTGGGTTTATTGATGCGCTGAATATGGCCGGTATCAGTGAAGCGCAGGTTCCGCATTTTGATGCCATATCGACCGAAAGTGCCGGCGACAACGCTACTGAACAATTACTGGCCGCCGGCCATCAGGTTGATGCCATTTTCTGTGCCAGCGATTTAATTGCTATCGGTGTTATGCGTTGTCTGAAACGGCGCAATTTACGCGTACCGGAAGATATTGCTGTGATGGGCTTTGATGATATTCCGGTGGCCTCTTTTGCCACCCCGGCACTGAGCACTATTCAGCAAGATACCACCAAAGCCGGTGAATTGCTGGTGAATAACTTACTGCAACTGGTTAATAACCAACCAATTGTTGTAAGCCAGATCGAGCCCAAGTTAATTATCCGCCAGTCTTGCGGTTTTCATCGTAACTAAGCCGGTAGTTGCTGCCGGCTGCCCGCTATTTACCAAATACTAACTCTGCTTACCTTGTTGCTGCTTTGTGTTAATATCCTGCGCCGGAATATTCAGTAAATCAGGAACAAAACCATGCCTGTCCGTTTTTATGCTGTTGCAATACTGCTTAGTGTGTTTATTGCGCCTTCGGCGATAGCCAGCCAAACCTTGGCCAGCCGGATGCTCGACGTGCGCCAGGTTGAGGGCGTTGATGTGTATTACAACCTCAGCAACGGCCTGGCGCTGCAGGGCGAGTACCGGCTGGTACGGGACACTCAGGGCTACACCCTGGCGACCTTTGAACAGGGCCTGGTGCAGGGCGGTTGGCAGGTATTTGATCAGCGTAATCAGCCGGTGCTGAGCGGCCACTATCAGGCCGGGCGGCAGCATGGCCAGTGGCAGTACTTTGCTGTCGATGGCAGCATCGAACAAATTGAACACTATGAGGCCGGTATTGCCACCGGCCTGTGGCAGCGGTTTAACAACCAGCGCCAGGTGATCGAAACCAGCCAATTTGAGCGCGGTGAGAAAATTAATGTCAGCCGCTTTTATGACAACGGTAAATTACGCAGTGTTGAAACCTATCAGGACAATCTGCGCCACGGTGTGTGGCAAACGTTCCATCCTAACGGCGAAGTAGCAGAGCAGTGGACTTACGCCAACAACCAGCTAACCGGGTTATATCAAAGCAAAAACGAACAGGGCGCCGTTTTGCTGCAGGGCGAATATGATGCGCAGGGTCAGCAACACGGCCAATGGCTGCAGTTTTTTGCTGCGGATACTATTGAGGTTAAAGTGCAGTACGTCAACGGTAAACGCCACGGTTTAACTGAGCAGTACAATATCGATGGCAGTTTGGTTAGTCAGTGTAATTATCAGCAGGGTGGGAAGCACGGAGAATGCCGTGAGTTTCACAGCAATGGCCAGCTGATGAACTCATTACTGTTTAGCCAGGGCAAGCAGCATGGTGAACAAAAATGGTTCGCTGACGACGGCCAACTGCTGCAAAAACAGCAGTATATTGATGGCATGTTTGCTGGTGAACAACTGTCTTACCACAGCAACGGCGAACTGTCTAAGCGCATTAGCTATCACACCACAGAACGCAGCGCCAATGGCCAGTTTCCGTTGCATGGCGCCAATGAAAGCTATCAGGATAATGGCCAGCCGATAGAGTTATCCGCTTTTGTTATGGGCGAGCGTGACGGTGTGCATAAACGTTTTCAGGCTGACAAGCTGGTTGAAGAAACACAGTATAAAGCCGGTAAACGCCACGGCCTGAGCAAAACGTTTTACTCGTCCGGTGAGCCGCGTGAACATAACAGCTACGTCGATGGCCAGTTAAGCGGGCCCTTTAAAAGCTGGCATATGAACGGCATTTTACGCGAAGAAGGCGAGCGTAAAGAGGGTCAGTTAACCGGGCGTTATCAGAGCTTCTATGACAGTGGCAAACCGCAAAAACTGGAGCATTATGCCGCGGAAAAACAGCCATCAGAGTATAAGTTTGCTTTGCACGGTAAATATCAGTATTGGGCCGGTAACGGCGATCTGACCGAAGAAGGCAACTACGTTAATAACAAGCGCCACGGCAACTGGATAAACTATTATCAGGGCGAAAAGTCGAAAGAACAGGAGTTTGTTGACGGTAAAACTGAAGGTCGCTTTGTTACTTACTATCAGGGCCGGCGCCGCAGCAGTGGCTATTACTACAATAATCAGAAAGCCGGCGAATGGATTGAATACTATTACCAGGTTGACGATCCAACCTACGGTTTTATTCCGGAAGGCACAATACGCTACAAAACCCAGTGGCAGGACAACAAACAACACGGTAAAGCGGAGTTTTATACCGCCAAAAATATTCTCTATAAAGTTGAGAACTGGGATAAAGGCGTAAAAAGCGGCGACTATCAGGAGTTTTATGTCAGCAATGGCGAACCTAAGCTGGCTGGCAACATGCAAAAGGGCCAGTGGTTTGGTTTATGGCAAGCCTGGTATGAAGATGGCACCCTGGCTCAGGCGGTACATTACGATGACAGCCGTAAACATGGCTTAGCGCAGGAATACTATGACAATGGCCAACTGAAAAGCGAAATCGAATACGAGTACGACAAACCGCATGGCGGCTACAAACTGTACCATTTAAACGGCCGGCCGCAGCAACAGGAACACTATGTTAAAGGTTTAAAAGAAGGCAAAGCCGAATACTTTCATCCGAACGGTAAACCGCAGCAACAAGGCGATTACCTGCGTGATCGCAAAGAAGGTGAATGGCTGGAATACTGGCCTAATGGTCAGGTACGCAGCCAGGGCAGCTATATCAGCAACCGGCCATCGGGTGACTGGCAGTACTTTGATCAACACGGCAAACTGATTAAAACCGAGCACAAAGGTTAATATCTGCGCTGCTGCCCAGCAAGGCAGCAGCGCTCCTGGGGCAGGTCTTAGAACAATATCATTGAAATGGAAATCGTTATCATTTACACTTCGCAGCCTGTTTTAGTCCTCTTGCGCTACAGGTTGTACTCTGATGTTGAGCTTTTCTGTTGTAAATCTGCGTTTTTCTGCCGTCGCCATTGGCTGTGGTTTGGTGTTTTCTGCGGCTACTCAAGCTGATACCAGCAACGTTGCTGCTACGCTGGAACATATTGAAGTGAAAGGCCGGGCGCAAACGCTGTACCGCGTTGACTCGTCCAGCCTGGCTACCCGCACCGACACACCGCTGGATGAAGTACCGCAAAATATTCAGGTATTACCCGAAGCCTTGATCCGCGATCAGGCGGCGCGGCAAATTACAGATCTTTACCGCAGCATGAGTGGCGTCAGTGCGTTTAGCTACTCGGGCGTAACCTTTCGTGGCTTTCGCCAGGACGAAATTTTATATGACGGTGTGCGCGGCGACCCGTTTAACGGCTTTGCGGTACCGCAGCTGTTTAACGTAGCTGAAATTCAGGTGCTAAAAGGCGCGGCTGGTGCGCTTTACGGCAGTATGGCCCCCGGCGGCCTGATTAACTACAGCACAAAAAAACCAACAGCGGTGGCTGAGCGGCAGCTAAAAGTGGGCCTGGGGAACGACAGTTTTTACAGCGGTTCGCTGGAGCTAAGCGGCCCGTTAACCGATGATGCAGCCCAGCGTTACCGCGCCGGTATTTACAAAGACAGCGAAAAACCGTTCCGGCAAAATACCGATGTGGAAAACCAGATCATCGATTTAGGTTATGCCATAGATCTGACACAAGACACCATGCTGACACTGCAATACACCGACGTAGAGCAAGATTACGGTGGCGCCCGCTTGCGTGGCGTAGTTACCGATGCTAATGGTAACTTTCTGGCCGATCGTAGCTGGAACCATAACGAAAGCAGCGACTTTCAGCTGTTAACCGCCGAAGTGTATCAGGCGAGGTTAGAACACCAGGTTAGTAGCCGGTGGAGCACTGATATTACCGTGCGTGGCTACCAGAACCAGGAGCTGCAAAACTACCATGAACCGTTTTGCAGTTATGACACTGACGGTGATGGCGTTATTGATTACTGCCGCCGCCAGTTTCGTGATCAAAACCGCGAGAATGACTCGCTCAGCCTGACCTGGAACAATATTGTTGAGCTAAGCACCGCTGATATTGAGCATACGCTGTTAGTGGGTGCTGACTATTTACAACAGGATTCCTATTTCTCCGGCCGTAACGCCATACCGCGTGAAAACGGTGGTACTGTGCCAGGCCTGAGCCTGCGCGACCCGGTATATGGCCTGACCAGCCGGGCCGATTATAACCTTGACGCCTTAACACCCAACATTACCGATAATGAAACCGTGCGTAAGGGCCTTTACCTGCAAGACCAGGTAACACTGTCGGACAACTGGAACCTGCTACTGGGCCTGCGCTGGGACAGCTTTGAAGACACCAATAAGCGTGACGGCAGCAAAGTATCGGGTAATGATACGTCGTGGCGGCTGGGTAGTACCTACCAGCTAACCGACTATGCCCGTGGTTATCTGGTTGTTGCTACCGGCTTTGTGCCACAGGATGCTGCCTCGCAGGCACAAAACGTGGGCGGGCCGTTTGAGCCGGAAACCTCGCGGTTATATGAAGCCGGTGTACGTTTTTCGCTGTTAAACGATAGCGTGCGGCTTAATACCGCCGTGTATGAAATTACCCGGAAAAATATTCTGCAGGCTGATCCGCGCGGTGATGTGGCTAACGATGGCCAGGATGATTTACTGGCGCTGGGCGAAGTGCGTAGCCGTGGCTTTGAGCTGGATGTATTAGGTGATTTAACCGACAACTGGGTAATGAACTTAAGCTACGCTTACAACGATACCCGGGTAGTACAAGACAACGACGGCATTACCAATGCGTTTAACGGCCGCTTTGCCAATGCGCCACAACATCAGGTGGGTGTTTGGAGCCGCTATGAACTGCCGGCACTGCATTCATCTTTTGCCGCCGGGGTTGACTACGTTGGCAAACAACAAAGTATTGGCGGCCAGGTGGTAAAAGCTTATACGGTGTTTGATATCAGCTGGCAAACCGAATGGCAAAACTGGCTGGTGCAATTGAATGTGAAAAACCTGTTTGATAAAACTTATGCTACCAGCGGCTTTATTGACCGTACCGGGCATTTTCCGGGCGAGCCACGCCGGGTTTATCTGACGACCACTTACCAGTTCTGATATGACTAACCGGCAATGGTTTGCCCTGCATTCCTGGGCAGGTTTTGCACTGGGAGCGCTGTTGCTGCTGGTATGCGTTACAGGTGTGTTAGCCACGCTTAGCTACGAAATACAGTACCTGAGCGACAGCAAATATCGCGCACTTAGCAGCCGCAGCGGCCCGGTTAACTGGGCACAGCTGGAGCAAAACCTGGCAGCCGCCTACCCGGATAGCCAACTGATCAGCGTACAGGTGCATCAGCAGGCTTACCTGGCAGGCGAAGCGTCACTGGCTACGCCAGAGGGGTTTCGCTTTGCTTATTTTGATCCGGCCAGCGGCAGCCTTACCGGTAGTGGTGACTGGGGCCGGTTGTCACGCTTTTTGCGCAATTTGCATATGTATTTGTCGGTTGAGGGGGCTGGCAAAGTTATTGTCACCTCGCTGAGCTTTCTACTACTGATCTCGGTAATTTCCAGTTTTTTTGTTTACCGGAAATGGTGGCGGCAATGGTTACATAACCCCGGTAAATGGCACTGGACCGTGCGCAGCAGTTGGGCATCGTGGCACAAACTTATTGGTTTATGGAGCTGGTGGTTTGTCTTACTGATGACGCTAACCGGCCTGTGGTATTTTACCGAGCACTGGCTGCTAAAAACACCGCTGCAATTTTACCCGCCGATACCCAGAGCAACTTTGAGCACTACACTGCCAGAGCAGCCATTATCGCTAACTCAGATCACCACAATAGCCCGGCAGCAACGACCAGAGTTGGATATCCGTGCTGTGTTGTATAACAGCAACGCCAAAGCGCCAATAGTAGTAACCGGCCAGGCAGGTGATTTACTGCTGCGCGACCGGGCTAACCGTATTTACCTGGATAGCGCTGGTGCTGTTATTGGCACTCAGTATACTGCCGATTTAGGCGCTCTGGCCTATCTGACTGATATGGCCGATCCGCTGCACTTTGGCAATTTTAGTGGCCTGGCAGTTAAACTGATTTATGCGCTGTTTGGCAGCGGCCTGTGTATTTTGGTCGCCGGGGGTATGCGTATGCACTGGCTGCGTACCAAGCATAAACAACCAAGTTTAGCCCGCTGGCTGGGGCGGTTCGGCTGGCTGGCACTGCTGGTGGCGCTAAGCGGTATTATCTGGACCAGCGCGACATTCTCGCAGCGTGAGCTAAGCAAGCCGCCGTTGTCACCGTTACTGGGTACCCTGGCGCAGGCTCAGCCGTCTTGATCCTCCGCTGCTGCAGCTTGCTGATACAGTGTTTCCAGCGCTTCGCGTAATGTCGGGTAAAAGCTAAGCAGGCCCGGCACGGGTTTTACTCCGGCTTTGGCCAGGGTTTTTAGTGGCTGAAACTGTAAATCAGCTATCACCAGCCGGGTTTTGCTTTTATGGCACTTGCTGATCAGCTTATTTAGCGCGGCCAGGCCACCGGCATCCAGCAAGGGTACGCCGTCCATATACAGCACCAGGCCGTGGCTGCGCTCACTTAAACGGGCGATATCGGCAAAAATGCGCTCGGCGGCAGCAAAAAACAGCGGCCCGCTGATCTTCAGTACCTGCCAGCCGTCGGGTATCGGCTGCTCTACCTGCTTACGGTTGCTGCTAATGTCGGTTACCTTACTCATCTCGGCAATTTCTTTGACGAACAGCAAAGCCGCCAGCAGGATACCGGTGGTAATGGCGATAACCATATCAAACAGCACGGTAAGGCTAAAGCAGGTAAGAAACACCCAGATATCGCTGCGTGGCGCGGTTTTCAACAAATGCAACGCTTTGGGCGCTTCGCTCATATTCCACGCTACCATAATAAGTAAAGCCGCCAGCGCCGCCATGGGTACATAAGATAACAACGCTGCCAACAGCACCAAACCGAGTAACAACACCAGCGCATGAACCATCGCCGCGATGGGCGATTGCGCCCCGGCTTTAAAGTTAGCCGATGAGCGCGCCAGTGCTGCTGTAGCGGTAATGCCGCCGAAAAACGGCGCAATAATATTACCGATACCCTGGCCAAATAACTCGCTGTTGGCGCTGTGGCGCCGGCCTGACATACCATCCAGCACCACGGCACACAGCAAAGACTCAATTGCGCCCAGCATGGCCATGGCAAAGGCGGCAGCCAGCAGGTCTTTTGCCAGTTGCCAGCTAAAGGTAAGCATTTGACCGTCTGGACCCGGCCGTAGCCAGGGCCAGTCAAAATAGGGTAAATAGGGTGGAATACCATTGCCGCTGCTGCCATCCGGCGCGGTGTAACTAAAACGCGAGCCGATAGTATCCAGCTCAAAACCAAACTGCAGCAGTAACGCCGCCAGCATAGTGCCGATAAACAGCGCCGGTAAATGTGCCGGCACGATAGTTTTTAGTTTTGGCCACCCTAGCATTACCGCCAGCGTAACGGCTGCCACACACACACTGGGCCAGGCTGCCTGTGGTAAGTGTTGCGCCAGCACAGTGATTTTTTCTACATAGTGCTCCGGCATATCGGTGATGTTAAGGCCAAAAAAGTCCTTAATCTGCAGGGTGGCAATAACGACAGCAATACCAGCGGTAAAGCCAAGGGTGACGGACTCAGGAATATATTCTATTAGCCGGCCAAGGCGCATAACAGCCATGATTAGCAGCAAAATGCCGGATAATACCGTGGCGACAAGCAAGCCGCTTAAACCGTATTTTGATGCCACCGGATACAGGATAACCACAAAGGCGGCAGTAGGGCCGCTGATGCTGTAACGCGAGCCGCCGGTAAGGGCAATGACAAAACCGGCAATAATAGCGGTGTACAAGCCATATTGCGGTGCAACGCCGGAAGCAATGGCCAGCGCCATCGCCAGCGGAATCGCAATAATGCCGACAGTGATACCGGCCAGCAGATCTTTACCGAATTTATGCAGGCTATAGCCTTCAGCCAGCACATCGCGCAGCGCATGGCCTATACGCAGGGAAAACAGATGGGAACGGTCAGACACCACAACTCCGCTGAAGCAGAACAGGTAGTGTTAGTTTAGCAAAGGGCTAAACAGGCCGGTATACGCTATTAGTCTGAGCTATAAAGAAAAACCGCCGCTATGCCAGCCGGCGGTGTTCGGGAGAACCTGTGGTGTCAGGCTATTTGGTGCTTTGCAATATCAGCAGGCCGTGCGCAGCTAAGGTGTTGCCGTCGGCATCAAAGGCCCAGCTGCTGGTTAAAGCGTCGCGGTTAATGGCACTGATATCTGCCGGTTGGTCGGTTAAATTCAGCACAAACAGCGTTTTGCTGCCGTTTAGCCCGCGCGTAATTTGCACCACGCCGTTTTCCAGCTGCTGCACATTGTAGCTGCCATCTGTGCTTAGCTCCGGCCGTTGTTTTTTCTGTGCAATTAACAGCTTGTATAATTGCCAGATTGAGTCCGGCTGCGCCTGCTGCGCGGCTACGCTGCGGTCTTCGGCCTGCAGTTGCCCGGCAAGAAACTGCGGATACCAGTTCGGGAAGCCGTCGCCAAACAGTTCAAGTTGTTCTACCCAGCTGGTTGCGCTTTGGCTGAAGCCGGCTTGTGCACTGTTGTCCCACAGCATAGGCGCACGTTTAAACACATCATGGCCGCTGCGGTCCTGGGTTAGGCCAATCTCTTCACCGTAGTAAATATATGGCGTGCCCGGTGAGCTGAATAACATTGCTGCCGCCAGCTTGGCTTTGGCATCATGTTGTTGCAGCTGGTAGGCGATACGCTCCTGATCGTGGTTAGTTAAAAACGGCGCAAAAAACTGTAGCGGGGCCACCGAATCGGCGCGTTGCTGCACGTTTTGTTGTAATACGGACGCATCTGCCACCTGCTGTTGTGCTGAATGCATGGTGCCAAACTGGGCTTCGCCACTGGCATCCGGCTTTAGCAGGCCCAGTATTTTATAACCGACTTCAAAATCAAAGCCCTGGTCGAGCCCTGTGCCCTCACCGTAATAACGTGCTGCGACCGGAATATCTACCCAGGCCTCGCCGACTAAATAAGCTTCCGGGTTGACGCTTTTGACGTACTGGTTAAAATCCTGCCAGTAGGCGATAGTCTCGTCTGTGTCCGCTTGCTCAAGCGGCCCGCCTTCCATGGCAAAGCGCACTGCATCTAAGCGAAAACCGGCTACGCCTTTATCCAGCCAGAATTTAGCCATTTTTTTCATTTCGGCTATTACGTCGGGGTGGTGTAAATTCACATCCGGTTGGCTGGCGCCAAAGGCGGCATAGTAGTAAGCGTTACGGGTTGCGTTGTAATGCCACACCGCATCGGGCTGATCGTTATCACTCCAGGCATGGCCCCAGCCGCTGCCCGCTTCAGGCATAGTGTCACGCCAGATAAAATAATCTTTATATGGCGCTTCACCCTTGGCCGAGCGTTTAAACCAGTCATGTTCGCTGGAGATATGGTTAATCACCAAATCCAGAATCACCTTCATACCCCTGGCGTCGGCAGCCTGGATAAAGGCTTCAAATTCGGCCATGGTGCCGTAATCGCTCTCTACCTGATAAAACTCAGTAAAGTCGTAGCCGTGGTACGACGGCGCTTCAAACATCGGCGTTAGCCACAACGCAGTGACGCCTAAATCTTGCAGATACGGCAGTTTGGCAGTCATGCCGTTAAAGTCGCCATGGCCATCACCATTGGTATCATAAAAACTGCGTGGCCAGATTTGGTAAAATACTGCGTCCTGCCACCAGGGGCTGGCCGTTTGTGTGCCGGCTGGGGTGGCAGCCTGGCCTGTTTCCGGTGCCGGCGCGCTGCTGTTTGGCTGACAGCCGGCCAACAGTAATGACAGCGCCAGTGCGCTTAAGGTAAAAGCTTTCATATTATCCCCGTGCTAATAATGTTGGTGCACCATATTAAAGCGCAGATGCACTGCTATGCTTTTTAAGCTTTTGTAATAACGCCAAAATAGTGCAACGACAAGATGAATACGTATGCACAATTTTGCGCAAAATGCCTGCTATCGTGTAGCTTAGTTCGATCTGTGCGCTTACACAGCATAATAAAACCATCCGGGGAGCGGATATGAAACAACCTAAGTTATCCTTTTGGCAGATTTGGAACCTGAGCTTCGGCTTTTTAGGCGTACAAATCGGCTTTGCGCTGCAAAACGGCAACGTCAGCCGGATTTTGTCAGATCTGGGCGCCGATTTATCGTCGTTATCATTATTCTGGTTGGCTGCGCCAATTATGGGGCTGTTAGTACAGCCTATTGTTGGTGCGGCATCAGACCGTACCTGGAATAAACTTGGCCGGCGCTTACCCTTTATGCTCGGCGGTGCTGTTATCGCCGCAGCGATGATGATGTTGCTACCCAACGCCTCTATGGTGGTGGCTTTTATACCGCCGATGTTATTTGGCTTGCTGATTTTTGCTATTAAAGACGCCGCCTTTAACGTCACGTTTCAGCCGTTCCGCTCACTGGTGTCAGATATGGTGCCGCCAGAGCAGCGCAATCTGGGCTATTCAGTACAAACCTTGCTGATCAATATCGGTGCAGTGTTTGGCTCTATTCTGCCGTTTGTATTAACTAACGTAGTGGGGCTGGATAACGCCTCCAAAGCCGGTGAAGTGGCACCCTCTGTGGTGTGGGCATTTTATATCGGTGCTACGGTATTGCTGGGCAGTGTGCTGTGGACAGTATTTCGCACCAAAGAATATGCGCCGGAGCAGTATTATGCCTACAAAGGCCTGGATAGTGAGGCGCAAACCCTGGCTGAGCAGGTGCGTAAATCACGTAGCCCGGGCGAGAAGCTAAGCGATTTTTGGCAAACCATGCTCAGCATGCCAAAGATTATGAAACAGTTGGCGTTGGTGCAGTTTTTCTCCTGGTTTGCGCTGTTTATTATGTGGACCTATTTCCCCGCAGCCATTGCGCAAAACACCTGGGGTGTCGGCGTAGAATGGTACGACGGCAGTTATATTGCCCAAATGGGTGGCGTACCGGCACATATTGCCGCGGCTAAGGGCGCGGCCGGTGACTGGGTCGGTATTTTATACGCCGGCTACTCGTTGTTTGCCGTGTTGTTTTCCTTAGTAATGGCGAAATTAGCCAACCTGTTTGGCCGCAAGTTTGTCTATTCGTTCTCGTTGTTAGCCGGCGGTTTGGGCTATTTAAGCTTTGTGTTGTTCACCGACCCGACCATGACTCACGTAAACCTGCTGATCACTCAGGTAGAAATTCCTAAAGGTGCGCTGGGCTTAATGCTGCCGATGATCGGGGTGGGTATTGCCTGGGCCGCTATTCTGGCCATGCCGTATGCCATACTGGCCGGTGCTTTACCGCCGGAGAAAACCGGCGTTTATATGGGCATTTTTAACTTTACCATTGCGGCACCACAAATCGTGTCGGGCTTAATTGCCGGCTGGATTTTAGGGTCGGTATTCCAAAACCAGGCGGTGTATATCGTGATGTTGGCCGGTGGCGCCATGGTGCTGGGTGCGCTATCGGTATGGCTGGTAAAAGAGCAGGACAGTAGCACAGCATAACTGTGTGTTCGGGGTATAAACAAGGCGCCTTTCGGGCGCCTTGTGCGTTGTTGTCCCGGCTGCAGCTCAGCCGGCACAGGATTTCTTCAGAAATGTCTGCTGCTGGTCGCTTATTGTCCGGACCGCGCCGTGATTAATATTGCTGCGAAAGCGGCGGGCAACAGTTGAGGATAGTATGCTGAGAAAAATGAAGATTGCCCCCAGATTAATACTGGCATTTAGTTTGTTATGCCTGCTGACGATAATCGTTGGTGGTGTAGCTATGTTTCGTTTTAGTGAGACAGAGCAGCAGTTTGACAACATCGCCGACCGGCGCCTACCCGCCGCCCTGCTTACCGGTGAGTTGAGCCGCGCATTTCTGATGACCAGGTTGTATACCATGAATGCTATGTACGCGGCTGACGACACAGAACGTCAGCAGCATATGTCGTTTCTGCGTCGGGTGATACAGCAATATGATGAAACCGCTAAGCAGCTGGAGCTATACCACAAAACAGCGGCCGGTGCCGAGGTGATGACACAGGTTAACGTCGCCAAACAGCGTTATGACAGCCAGCACCACCAGTTGCTGCTTATGATGCAGCAAGGCGATATTGCCAAAGCGGAGCAGTTCCGTCGCAGCGGCTTTAACCAGCTGTCACTGGATGTCACAGCCGCTATCGAGGCCCTTGCGGCTTACCAACAAAGCACCGCAGCGGCTGCCTCAGAGCTCGCCAGACACAGCATTTCAACGGCTTACAGCAGCATGATAGTGATTATGATCATCGCCTTGTTAGCTGGCGCGGTATTGGCCGCGTTCTTCAGTCGCAGCCTTACGTTGCCTTTACATAATGCAGTAATCATTGCGCAGCGTGTAGCCGGGGGGGATTTAAGCCACAGCTTTACTGACACCGAACCGGATGAAGCCGGTGATATGATCCGCGCGCTGCAACAGATGCAGGCGAATCTGCAAAAAACCATCAACGATATCAACTTGTCATCGTCACAGTTGGCGGCAACGTCTGAAGAACTCAGCACGGTGACAGAACAATCTACTGTAACCTTACATCAGCAAAGCGAAGAACTTGAGCTGGCGGCGACAGCGGTAACAGAGTTAACCACCGCGATTGAAGAAGTTGCACGTAATGCAGCGTCAACGTCGAGAAACTCTGAACTGGCAGATGAAAAAGCCAGACAGGGCACAGAGCAGGTAAATAACACCATCAGCACCATGACCCAACTGGAAGCTGAGCTGGGCCACACCCGCAGCGGGATTGAAAACCTGGCCGGTGGGGTAAAGAAAATCAGTTCTGTGTTGGATGTTATCCGCGCCATAGCAGAGCAAACCAACTTACTGGCGCTTAATGCCGCCATTGAAGCTGCCCGTGCCGGTGAGTCGGGGCGTGGTTTTGCTGTCGTTGCAGATGAAGTAAGGGCGCTGGCGCATCGCACTCAGGAGTCGACTAAAGAAATAGAGCAGATGATGCATCAGGTGCAAGCCGACACCGGGCACTCTGTAGATGCCATGCAGCAAAGCAGCATTAAAGCACGTGATACGCTGAAATTGGCGCAGCAAGCCGGCGATGCTCTGCAATTAATTGCCGAAGCGGTGTCACAAATCAATGATCAAAACCTGACTATTGCCAGTGCGGCAGAGGAGCAGGCGACGGTAGCACGGGAAGTTGACCGTAATCTGGTTAATATCCGCGATTTGGCGGTGCAAACGTCGTCCGGAGCTAACGAGACGCAGGCATCCGGCGCCGAGCTGGCAAGGCTGGCAGTGCACTTAAATCAGCTGGTATGCCAATTCCGCGTGTAACAGGCTACCGGTTATTCTGTTAAAGGCCGGCATGTCCGGCCTTATTGTGCCAGATGGAAAATAAAGCTGTTACGCCCGCTACGTTTGGCTTCGTACAGGGCGTCATCGGCGCGTTTCAGTAAAGTTTGAAAATCTGTTGCGCGCTCGCTTTGGCTATAGGTTGCCCCGATACTGATAGTTAAGTTCACTGCTTTGCCCTCAACGGTACGGGCCTGTTGTTCAACCTGATGGCGCAAGCGTTCACCAATAGCCCGCGCGTCGTCAGCTGTGGTATCCGGCATCACAATAGCAAACTCTTCACCGCCGATGCGGCCGATAAAATCGGTCTTGCGCAGCTCTGCCATCAGGATGCCGGCGACTTGCTTAAGGGCTGCATCACCGGTGGCGTGGCCATAGCTATCATTAATCGCTTTAAAGTAATCCAGATCCAGCATCATCACGACGAGCGGAGCATGGCTGTTATTGCGCATCAGATAAGCCGATGACTCACGTAAAAAATGGCGCCGGTTGGGTAACAGCGTAAGTTCGTCCAGGTCTGCTTGTTGTCGCAGCAACTGTTCACGGCTGATAAAAAACAGCAACGGCAACAGCACCGCGGCTACAGTTGTCAGTAACAAATGGCTGAGTAACATCAACTGCATCAGGGCGCTGGCTTGTGGCGGCAAGGCACTGTGCCAATGGTTAAAGTACAGATATATTTCGGCCAGCATGGTCAGAGCATGCAGTGCCAACACAAGCTGCAATAGCCGGCTGACAAATAACGGTTTTTTAACGGCTTGCAGTAAAACAATGCACCAGACACAGCCGGCAGTAATGGCGGCGGCGTTCAGCAGGGCAGCGCTGTGCAGCCTGGTATAGCCGGCGCTTAACAATAACAGGTAGCCGGCAGCACAAAGCATTAACGCAGTGCGCGGCAAGCGGTATTGCGGGCCGTGGATAAACTGCAGCAGGCCTGTGCCAATCAGCACCGGCGGTAGCGTCAGTAAGGCATGCGCCAATAATACGCTAAGTAAAGCCGGCACCTGATACAGCCGGCCGGCAGCAAGGGCACTGGCCAGTACAAAAATAACGCACGATAACGCCCAATGCCGGAATGCAGTTTGCTGCGGCTGCAATTTAGCCAATAACGCCATATAGGCCGCCACCAACAGGTTAACAACCAGCGTTAGTATGATAAGCGTGGTTAAATCCAGCACGCCTAAATCGATGTCCGGCATATGCCGCCCGGGTAATTAAAAAGGCCTTGAGTGTACCTGGCTGATTGCAAATTAGCCAGTGTTTCTGATGCTGGGGCGGGGCATAATAATACTGTATATCAGCAGTTTATGTTATATCAGCGATGCTGATCCAGCATGATCTGATTACCGTCCGGGTTGGTAAGTGCTTTAGCTTACTTTTTTGCGCGATAATGCGCCACCAAGGCATTAGCGTGGCCATGGCCGATGCCATGCTGCGTTTTTAAAAACGCTACCTGTTCCATATGTGGCTGCGCCTGCACGTTATCCAGCAAGGTTAGCCAGTGTTGTATGCTCTGGCCGTATTTCTGTTCAATTGACGGGAAATAAGACGCCGGGCCTTTAACGGTTGGTGCTGTGCTCATAAGTATCTCCTGTTAGCTGAGTGTTAGCGTAGCTTAGTCGTATCATGGCGAAAAAACTCGACAGAGCAATACCGGATTATCAATAAAAAAACATGCAACCAATTAGTTGCATGTTGGGTGGTGCTGTGCTTTAGTTAAACCGTCGTAAAGATAAACTCAGCTACGGAGTAACTTATGCAAAACATTATTCAGCGCGAACTAATGATCAACGCCACAGCAGAGCGTATATACAATGCCATTGCCACGCCGGAGCTGGTGGTAAAGTGGTTTCCTGATACCGTGAGCGGCGACTACCGGCAGGGCGCGCAAGCGCTATTCAGCTTTGGTGAGAAACACCGAAGCAGTGTGTATATCGAAGCGGCCAACCCTTACCACTATTTTGCCTATCGTTGGGTACCCGGCGGCACTAACTTCACCGGCGATGTGCGTACCGTACCCAACACTTTGGTGGAGTTTCATATTACGGAACTTGAGCCGGGGCGTAGCAAAGTTAGCTTAACGGAAACCGGTTTTGCCGGGTTGCCGGCAGATATCGCCGCCAGCAGCTTGCAGCAAAACAGCAACGGTTGGGACTTTATGCTGGGCCGGCTGCAGCAATATTTCAGTGCGGAGGCCAAATGAGCCAGGTCGCTGTAGCACAGCTGTTTAAAGCGTTGGGTGATCCGGTGCGGTTGCAAATAGTGCAGCGGCTGTCACATGGCGCTGCGCTGTGTATGGGCGAGTTGTCAAAAGATCTGGGTATCAGCCGTCAGGGAGCGCGCAAGCAAATTCAGGCTCTGGTGACGGCTAATGTAGTGCAGCTGCACCCGGTTGGGCGCGAAGTAAAAGTGCAGCTGGATGCCACCGCACTGGCACAGGGGCGGGACTTTATTGCCGCGCTTGAAGCACAGTGGGATCAACGCCTGCAGGCATTAAAGCAGTTTACCGAGCAGTGAATGCCTGGTTAAAGCCGCGTTGACATTACTTTTCAGGCGGCTACCGGCCAAAAATAAGCAATCAATTTGCTTTGATTGTTTGCTCTTCCTGCCGGCGATTGCCACTGAAAAAAGTGGACAGATCGTTGCGTCTTACCCCCTGTTCACGCAGCACTTTAAGAGCCTTTCCGGCCACTAATTGGCGTAAGTAGAATGGCTGATTCACCACAAAATGATGGATAGTATGGGTACTGCCAAAGTTAAAACAAAATAGCTGCAACGGCATAAAATACCAGCGATCCAGAATTTGGGTCTGCTGCAGCATGTTATGTACGTTGCCGTAATAATGCATATGGGAAGTGATAAAGTTTAAACAGAACGAGCGAATAACGTTGGGAGCGATAAGCACTACCACGGCAAAATCAATACCTTGCATCAGCGATACTAAGATCTCGGGATAAGGTGCTGCGCTGACCCCGCCGAACAGGGCATCATAGGCGTGGAACAACAAAAACAGATACCAACATAAAAAATACAGGCTCGCCAGCGGAAAGCTCGCTTGCAGCAGCTTATGTACTGAGAAGTTATCTACTTCACGGCGCAGAACAGCGCGCCGTATAAACAGACCCGATAAACTGTCAAACATCACGATAAAACGGCTAAAGCCATAGGCGATGCCATTGCCGACCAGGCGTTCTTCCAGATCATTGCGGCTGCCGGAAACTTTGTGATGCAACAAATGCATACCGCGCCTGTACCAGGGGTTAACGGTGTTAGGGCGCATCAACCAGGTTAGCAGCATCATGCCATGGTAGATAATTGGCGTGTTACGAAAATACTGGCGATGGATCAGATCATGTTCAATTTCATGCGACAGGGATGCACACAGTGCGGCCACGATTATACAGGCCCAGGCCGGGAGCACCTGCAGGTAATATAAATAAGCGGCAGTTAGCATACCTGTTAGGGCAAGCAACAAGATACCCAGCCCAAGCCAGTCCTGGTAACGCAGGATGGCATAGCGTTCGCGCCAATATTGTTCTTCGGCACGAATAGCCTGAATGATGCAGCGGGTCCGTTGCTGTGCGGATAGCTCATCTGATGCGTTGCTTACTAACATGTATATCGCCTTTCAAAATAGACCAGCGTAACAGATTGTTCAGCTGACAGCTGGAATCATTGTTGATATGGCAGTGCCGAAAAATCTGATTACCGGCTGGTTAGCAAATGCAGAGAGCCACTTTTTTACAACCTTCAAGCGAGTGAAAACTGCCAGGCCTCTATAATCAGCGGCTCAATGTGTTTAAGCTCAGCCAGGCTGGCAATTTTCGCCACATGGGTCACTTGTTTGCCGTCATCAACAATTTTGATAAAAGCCGGGTTATCCACTCTGCGGCCTAGATGTATCGCCAGCCGCACCGCGTCTTGCATAATCGACAGGTCGACAAAGATGCGCCGGCTGCGAAACAGTACATAGCGGTCGCGGGCAACGGTTTCTACGTTGCCAAGGCTGTTAATAAAACCTTCTATTGCGCGGTAAACCTCGACAACAGCTTGCGGCCTGTCGCGCAGCACATCAGCACTATTACCGGTGCCACAAGCATGGCGCTGATTTTTGCGGCTAAACTCGCGCTGACATTTCGGGCATTGCCACATTTCTGAATTCATTTTGGCCTCTGATGCAAAGCTTTGGGGGAAGCCGGGTTTAGCGTAAGAAATTAACCAGCTGCGGCCCTTTTCCGCTACGTGTGATATCGCTTTTAATGAATTGCTATATTCCCAGCCAGGCAGCACAATGTTTTAGTCAACCGACTACTAAACTCAAACATAAAAGGACAGGATTATGACTCTGCATATTGACCTTATTCCGGTACTCTCCATCGTAGCCGGCATTCTGATACTGATCCGGCCGAAGATCTTAAACTATGTTGTGGCTATTTATCTGATCGCCGTAGGCGTGATCCAGATTTTTGGTTTGCAAATCTAACCCTAACAGTCAGGCATTGTGCGGCAAAACCATTGCCGCAATATTTTACCGATACCGAATTTTCTCCTGCATGTAATTAGCTACGCCCCCTTTTTTTTATTTGCTGAATTGGCGAAGTTGAATATGGTTACCATCACGATCTGCAATATTTGACACTTTAAATATTGGATTACTCCACTCACCTTCGAATACCTGGCCACCTAATTTAACAGCTTCTTCCCTCGACATGGTCATATCATCTACAGTAAGGAAAAGCTTGATTGGGCTGAACGCTTTCGTCGGCATTTCGAATGGCGGGACATGAATGATTAAGTTGAAATTATTGGTTTCCAAGCTGATAAAATCATTAGTCTTGCGAACAACCCGCATACCAAAAAGCTTTTCATAAAATTCTGATAAGTTGCCTAAATCGCCAGAGTAGATAAGAACACCATTTTGCGCTGGCCCTGACATGTGCTTTTCCTTGCTGTGTACTGTGGATTGAAATAATGCAGATAGAATAAGGAATACAAAAGCAAAATAATTAATTTTTTTACGCATAGATGCCTCTCGTCACATAACGCCCCGCGCATGCGCGCGAACTTGTGAGCGTCGCAGGAGCTGAAGGCCCCGAATGACGCGGATTGTTAGGCTAGACTACTGCGGTTGCGCCCTAATAGCTCGAAAAACTAATGGCTTTATACATACATGAGAAAACCATGAAATCCCCGCTATTACCAATATACCTATGAGCGGAATTATTGCTCCAGTAAAAAATATTGAGCCAAATACATAACCAAAAATACACTCTGCTCTATAAATAGGCAGGAATAAACCAACCACTACCAAACCTAAAGACAAGCAAATTGCAACGCTCTCGTAGCCAACACTAAAACTGAGTGACTGCACAAGACTCAAGACCAGCATGCCGAAAAAACCGATGAGTACGACCCGTAAAATCTTCGCCTTTACTGGCGCGTCACCAGGTTGGAGAGTTACACGCTTCTCTATCCGTACTGTAGAAAGCCAAGCCAAGAATGGGAGGATTAATAATCCCCACCAGTTTGATATTGAAGGATAATCAGAATGGTGCATCAAGTGATGGCTCAATATTCCACCATTCAAATGCTCCCACAACAGAAATCCAACTACGAATAATATGGTAATTGCAATCACGTAGTATTTTAACTTTTTGAACTGCTTTTCAGTCATGTTTACCCTCGGAGTACGATGGTCGAAATAATTTGCCTAACACCTGAATTAAGCCGCGAAGCGGCGTCGGCTTGAATGAATTGTTAGGCCGCGTCACCGGAACACGACCAAGTAAATGATTACGAGAACAACAAGAGCAATTGCCCCAAGCCAGCGCGGGTGGAGCGATAAAGTCGTGCCGGTCGATGCTGGGACGATACCGGACTCAAGGTCAGAAATGATGCCGGCGATCATTTCATCTTGGGATGCACGGTACTCCGGGTCTTTGATCCGGATGTCCGCATCGTGCAGATAGTGCATCACCTGAGGTGGGAGTGGCACACCTAGCGCGCTAGAGAACTTGCGTGCTGAGGCGTCCCAGTCAGCGAGATCAGCCACGTCAACCGGAGAAGTGCGCTGGAGCTCGCGCAGCTGCTTGGCGATATCTTGGAGTTGCTGAGAATCTGCCATTAGCGGCCTAACAATATTATTAGAAGGCAAAATCCCTGCTTTCACGGCGGTGATTCTCCCTTCTATCATGTTTTTACATCCTGCTAAACTAGCCAACATTTGTCGCTAAATCAACAACATCTTACATTGTGTTTTGCATGCGCCTGCGTGAAAGCGGGGTTTAAACTTGCGATTAACTTTTTAACAAAAATAGCGCTGCTTTACAGTAGGTTATACAGTGCTTAGGTGCGTTACTGCGGCTAAATAGTGAAGGGGGATGGCGCAGCCACAGCGGCTGGCGCCGCTGTGGGTGTGAAACTAACGAATATCCAGCACTAAGGTGCCGCGGGCTGGCACGGTGAGTTGTTTATCCAGCGTTATGTTTTTGCCGGTAATTACCTCTTTGGCGGTTTTGCCCTTCGGCAGTACTTCATTAAAGCGGGCTAACTCCAGCGTTACCGGCTGGTTTTGCTTATTCATTACCACCATTACCGTTTGGCTGTCGTTATAACGGAAGTATGTATAAGTGCCGTTATCCGGGGCGTAGTGCATCAGCTTGCCGCTGTGAATGGCCGTAGCGCTTTTGCGCCAGTTCAGCAGGGTTTTTACTAATTGCTGCGCGCTTTTTTGCGTGGCGTTTAAGCCTTTACCGCTAAAGGCATTAACCTTGTCGCCGGCCCAGCCGCCCGGAAAATCGGCGCGAACTTTGCCGTCGTCGCGTACTTTGGGGCTGGTCATGGCTATTTCTGTGCCGTAAAACATTTGCGGTATACCGCGCATGGTCAGCAGGTAGCTGATGGCCATACGGTATAGGTTCATATCTTCGTTTAGCAGTGAAAAAATGCGCGCGGTGTCGTGGTTACCTTCAAAGGTCACCAGATTAAACGGCTCGGCGTAGATATGGTCGTTGCTGAGCATTTCATATAAGCCCACCCAACCGCCGTTCCAGCTTTCGTCATCGTTCAGTGCTTTTAACAGGGCGTCGTACAGCGGAAAATCCAGCATCGCCGGGGTGTGTGACACATAACCGTCTTTATTTTGCTTGCCGCGTTGCCAGTACGACACGATAAGCGGATTCGGGCTCCACTCTTCGCCAACAATATTAAACTGCGGGTACTCCAGCATAATACGCCGCGCCCATTCGCTTAAAAACGCTTTGTCGGCATAGCTGTAGGTGTCTTCGCGGATGCCGGACAGGTTGGCGTATTCCACCCACCAGATACTGTTCTGGATCAGGTAAGTAGCCAACAGCGGGTGGCGCTGGTTTAAATCGGGCATGCTGTCAACAAACCAGCCGTCGGTAAACTGTGCGCTGTCTATTTTGCTGGCGTAAGGGTCTTGCACAGTGCTGCGGTTATGGTTGGTGCCAATAAAGGGCTTGCCGGTTAAGAATTCCTGATTATTCAGCCAATTGTTGTCTGGTAAATCTTTCAGCCACCAATGCTCGTTGCCAATATGGTTCAGAATAATATCCTGAATCACCTTAATGCCTTTGTTGTTGGCTTCAGCGACAAAATCGCGATACTGGCTGTTAGTGCCAAAGCGCGCGTCGATGTTGTACAAATCGGTAGCGGCATAGCCATGGTAAGAATAGGCGTTTTGGTTATTTTCCGTCAGTGGGGTTGGCCAGATAGTGGTGTAGCCCATATCGGCAATATAGCCCAGAGCTTGCTGCATGCCGGCTAAGTCGCCGCCGTGGCGGCCATGTTCGTTATTGCGGTTGGCTTGTTCATGCATGCCGTGCACATTGTCATTGGCCGGGGTGCCGTTAGCAAAACGGTCCGGCACCAACAGGTAAATCACGTCAGAAGGGCTGAACCCTTTACGTTCAGCGGAGCCGTCGCGCCGCGGTAACAGTGGGTAACTATGGCTAAGCACCGTTTCGCCATTCAGGCTGAAGTGCAAGGCGATATCACCTGGCTTAACGTTAGCCGCCAGCTCCAGGTTAACAAACAGATAGTTCGGGTTATTGCTGCGCTCTACCCCGGTTAGGGTTACGCCAGCGTAGTTAAGGGCAGGGGTTAGCCTGGCAATATCTTTACCGTACAGCATAAGTTGCAGCTGCGGGTGCTGCATACCGGCCCACCAGTTGGCCGGCTCTAACCGTTCGATTTGAAAGGCAGGCGCAGCTTGTACACTAAGGCCGCAACTCAGCAGCGTTGCTGCCAGCATGTTTTTCGACAATAAGTTTTTGTTATACATTAGTTTTCTGCCTTAAAGCGAATGGCGGCACCACCACTGGTTGCCAGCGGCAGCGTTAAAGTGTCGGCGGCGCTGACGCTTTTCTGCTCTATTTGCATCTCGTAGGGCTTGGTGCGCCAGTCGGCGTCTTTGCCATCGCGGTAAATTTGCGCCGTATAACGCTTACCGGCCGGTAAAAAGTCCAGTTTTACCGTTACAGTGCGCGCTTGCTCGTCGGTGAGGGCGCCTAAGTACCAGTCAGCGCTATGTTTATCCTGGCGGGCAAACACAACATAGTCACCGACTTCGCCTTGCAGTGCTTTGCTTTGTGCCCAGTCGGTGGGTACATCTTTAATAAACTGAAAGGCGTTGGGGTGGGCGTCATAGTGTTCGGGTAAATCGGCCACCATCTGGATCGGGCTATACAGCACCACATACAGCGCTAACTGCTTGGCCAGTGTGGTTTGCACGCGGTTTTCCGCATCCAGGCCTTTATACGCCAGATTAAAAATGCCGGGGGTAAAGTCCATCGGGCCGGATAACATGCGGGTAAACGGCAGCATCGCCGTATGCTCCGGTGGGTTCGGCGGCGAGCCCCAGGCGTTATATTCCTGGCCACGGGCACCTTCGCGGCTTATCCAGTTCGGGTAGGTACGGCGCAGGCCGGTGTCTTTAATCGGCTCATGGGTATTAATGCTGATTTGCCGCTTGGCCGCTTGTTTCACCGAATGCAGATAGTGGTTTACCATCAGTTGGCCGTCGTGCCACTCTTTGCGCTCTATACCGTTTTCATCAATGCGCGTGGCCTGGCCACCGTCGGCGACATAGCCGGTTTTAATTTGGCTAACGCCGTGCTTGGCATATAAGTCATAGGCATCGGCCATTTGTGCTTCGTAATTGCTGATATGGCCGGAGGTTTCATGATGGCCAATCAGTTTTACGCCTTTTTCTCTGCCGTAGGCGCTGATGGCAGCTAAATCAAAATCGGGGTAGGGCGTGGTAAAGTTAAATACCGCACCGTTTAAAAACCATTCGCCATCCCAGCCGGTATTCCAGCCTTCTACCAACACGCCGTCAAAGCCATTGGCGGCGGCAAAGTCGATATATTGCTTGGTATTTGCCGTGGTGGCACCGTGCTTTGGCCCGCTGCCCCAACTTTGCGTTTCCAGATGCATGCCCCACCAGATACCGGCATATTTACCCGGTTTCACCCAGGACACATCGCCAAGTTTATTTGGCTCGTTTAAATTTAAAATCAGATCAGAGTTCAGCAAACCAACGGCATTGTTGGCTATCTGAATAGTGCGCCATGGCGTGGTAAAGCTGCCGCTGGTTTTCACTCTGATGCCATCGGACCAGGGTGTTAACTCGCTTTTTAATACGCCGTCGCGCTGCTGGTCCAGCACCATGGCAGCAAAATCAACCAGTGCCGCTTCGTGAATACTCAGGTGCACGCCGGTGGGCAGTTTAAAGGTAAAGGGCGTATGGGCGCGGTCGACCTCGTTCAGCGCTGTGGTGCGGTACAGCATTTCATAGCGGTTCCAGCCGCGGCCCGGGATCCACCAGGCGGTGCTTTGCTTAGCGTCGCTAATGCGAAACTCAGTCAGCTCGTCGATAATATCCAGCTTCGCCACGCCCTGATTTGGCACTTCATAACGAAAGCCCAGGCCGTCGTTAAACAGTTTAAAGCGCAACGTAAAAGCTGCTTTGCGCTCCGGGTGCTTAAGCGTTACCGCCAGCTCGTTATGCTGATCAACAATGTTTGTGCGCTCACCCCACGGCTGCTGCCAGCGCTGGTTGACGCTGTTACGGCTGTGACCGCTGATTTTATAGCCGTTGCCAAACGCCGGCAGTTGCAGAAAACGAAAGCCCAGCTTTGATGGCGCGATAACCGGCTGGCTATGAAACTGCACCTGATAGCTCAGGTCGCTGTCGTCCAGCGTCAGTTTAATATTACCGTCTGGTGACGTTACGCTGAGGCTGGCGGCAGATAGGGATAAGGACGTTACAACGGCAAATAACGGGCACAGAGCATTAAACAGGCGCATAAGCATTTCCGGTACAGTGACGAAAGCTTTACCCTAGAGCATGGCAGTAGTGGGCGGCAAGGTATTAGCGGTTACTGCATACGTATTCAGCCACTGTACTGACCAGTCAACATTACGTGGTTGCGGCGCGCAAGGTGTCAATTTGCTGCTGCAGAAAGCGTTGCTCCGGCGCCTGTTTGCAGCACAACAGCGCCTGCTGATAGGCCTGCAGCGCTGCGGTGTTAAGGCCAAGCCGGCGCAGTAAGTCGGCTTTGGCGGCATACAATAAATGGTAGCGGCTTAGCTCACCTTGTTGCTCCAGCGTATCGATTAACGCCAACCCGGCGGCCGGGCCATCCCGCATCGCTATGGCCACGGCGCGGTTAAGCGCGATAACCGGCGACGGATCAGCTTGCAGCAGTAAGTTGTATAAGCCACAAATCTCCTGCCAATCAGTTTGCTCTGCTGCAGCGGCTTCACAGTGCAGGGCGGCTATTGCAGCCTGTAAGGTATAAGGGCCGATGCGGCGGGTGCGCAGTGCCCACTGTACTAACTCACTGCCTTCAGCTATTTCGTTATGCTGCCATAAGCTGCGATCCTGCTGTGGCAGCAGCACCAGCTCGCCGCTGGCGGAGATACGCGCGCCGCGCCTGGCATGTTGCAGCAGCATTAATGCTAACAAGCCGGCAGTTTCAGCATCGGGTAGCAGTTGCAGCATCTGCCGGCCAAGGCGGATAGCTTCGTCACTTAAACTGATATCCAGCAACTGCGCGCCCATCGACGCCGAATAGCCTTCATTAAACAGCAGATAAATCACCTGTAACACGTTATCCAGCCGCTGTGGCAGCTCTGCCGCTGGCGGTACTTCATACGGGATGCGGGCGTCACGAATTTTGCCTTTGGCGCGCACTATGCGCTGCGCCACTGTGGTGGGGTTGGTTAAAAAAGCGCGGCCAATTTGCTCAGTAGTCAGGCCGCATACTTCGCGTAGCGTTAACGCCAGCTGCGCGTCGGCGGCTAACCCGGGGTGGCAGCAGGTAAAGATTAACCGCAGCTGGTCATCGCTTATCGGCTCAGCGTCCGGTGCCTCTTCTGCGCTTAGTTGGGCTAAGAGCTCATCCGGCAACTGGGTTAAGCGTGCAGTTTTACGCAGTTGATCAATGGCTTTAAAGCGCCCGGCTGAGACCAGCCAGGCAGTGGGGTTAGCCGGTATGCCATCCCTTGGCCATTGCTGCAGTGCGGCATGAAACGCCTCGTGCAGCGCTTCTTCGGCTAAGTCAAAATCGCCCAACAAGCGGATCAATGTCGCCAGTACCTTGCGTGAATCGCGCTGATACAACTCGCTGATCTGCTGCGCTATCATTGTCGTGTTTGCCACGGGTACCGGAGGCAACGCGGTTACACCTCCAACTGGCGCACGGGCCGCACTTCTACCGAGCCGACCCTGGCTGCCGGTATGCCGGCGGCAATTTGCATGGCTTCGTTTAAGTCGTGTGCTTCTACCAGGTAAAAGCCGGCCAGTTGCTCTTTGGTTTCAGCAAAAGGGCCATCGGTAATGCTGAGCTTGCCACTGCGTACGCGGATAGTGGTGGCGCTGCTGACCGGTTGCAGTGCTTCGGCTGCCAGCATGCGGCCGCTGCCCTGTACTTTTTCGGCATAGGCGTTGCACTCGCTGTCATGCGGGCTATCGGGCAGGCTATGCAGGGTATTCTCATCGCTGTACACCAAACACAGATATTTCATGCTGCGGCTCCTTAGGGTTGCAGGTTATCATCAGTGTATAAGTCAGCAATGCGGCTGATATCTTTTGCCCGCACCGCATTGACATACCGGCTAACCATGTCGCGAATTTGTTGTTCGGCTTTGCTGTTGTTCGTCATAACTATGCTCCTGTTTTTTAATAAGCATAGTTAGTCGTTGTTACGCCGGCTGTTTCGACAACAGCGGCGCTTTTTTTGCAGGCGTTTTACAGGCTCTTCTTTGGTGGCAGCGCCACATTGGCAAAAATAAGCCCGGCGACTAAGGCCATTAGAATCAGAAAGGTTTGCTGGCCGACGCGGTCGGACACGACAAAATCCTGGCCGGAGATCAGTGAATTTAAACCGATATAGGTTTTACTGCCCGGCACCAGCACAATAAGGCCATGCATGGCGACAATAACCGCCGGTGCTTTCGCCAGCCGGGTAAACAGGTTGCTGTAAATGCCGACCGCAAAGGCGCCTAAAAAGGCACCGATAGTGGCATCAAATAAGCTGGCGCCGCTAATGCTGACGCCATAAGCAATAAAGCCGGCTGCCAGTGACCACAGCGTATATTTGCCACGGCTTTTAAACAGCACGATTAGCGAGCTGACCAAAATGCCCACCGCTAACCAGGCAAAATGATGCGAGATTGGCGCTGGCTTAACAAAATCGACTACACCAAACAGTGCAAAGCCGATTGCAATGCCGAGCAGAGCACCAAAATACAGCTTAAACAGCAGCATCAGGGCATCCATAATACGGGCATTGCCCGACACCAGATGGCGTGCGGCCAGTTCGGCAAAGCCGATGGTGAGTGCCAAACCGGGAATAAAAGAAATAATGGCCGACAGCACCGCCAGGCGGATATTAATGCCCGGGTCGATATAGGCGCTGATCGCACAAGCGCCGACACCGGCGGCTAGCGCCACCAAAGGCTCGAGCATATTGGCAATGCGTGGCGAACGAGCGGCCCATAACATAAACAGATAAACCAACAAGGACAACAAGGACGACCACAGCACATCATTCCAGCTGGTGGCCATTAGCATGGCAAAGGCACCACCGGAGGCCATCATCGCTATCGCTGTTGCCAGCTTGCCGTACGAGCTGGGGCGCATATCAATGGCATCGAGCAGCGCATCGGCTTCATTAATGCTGACTTTGCCCTGCAGCACCTGATCGACCAGTTCGTCGGTACGTGACAGTGCACCTAAATCCAGATCGCCCGGGTTAACCCGCGAGGCATGGGTATATTCCTGCTCGTGGCCGTCGGTCCACAGCACAAAGGTCATTGAGGTGGGCGAGATAATAAACGAGCCTTTTAAGCCCAAATGGCTGGTTAGCTCGGTTAAATGCGCTTCCAGCCGGTACGCCGGCGTACCGTACTTGTGCAGCATCTTGCCCAGTTTGACGACAAATTTGCGTTTATGATTAAAATCAGCTGTGTACACAAGTGGTATCCATTGGCCAGGTAACTAAATCATTGTAATGGAAAAGTTGGCTACAGAGAAATTGCTGTCACGAAACCTGAGCGGGTGCCGGGCGGTTTACTCTAAGCCAACCGTTGCAGGCCAGGATGCTGACAAATTCGCCGGGAGCGAATTTGAACAGCTATGCTGGTCCGTAGGATAAGCTTCATGGATGAAGCTTATAATCGAGCCTACAGGGACGTATTTACGGCGTGTTGGCGTGGGTAAACCGCCCGGCACCCTGCATCGGACGCGAAAGTTGCACACGCCAATATTCATTTACCTAATAGTCAACCGGACCTTATCCGCCTGCCAATTAATCTTAACCTTGAGCTGCTTAGTTGCTTTATCATACCAGGCCACATTTTGCATACGGTTAAAGCGTGCCGGTTGCGGCACCAGTTGCACGTAACGGCCATCGACACTGATATGCTTGGGCGTGGCGCTTTGGTTATGCACTACCAGTGTTAATTCGCGGCTATCCGGCTTGCCGGCGTAATCGCCACTGCGGCGCAGTTCAAATTTTTGTGTGTCGTCATCTTGCAGATAATAAAAATTCAGCAGCTCAAACTCACCTTTGGCAATGGCATCCGGCGTTTTACCGTCGTCTTCATACATCTCACCTTTGGCACACGCTACGCTTTGGTCAGCATAATAATGCAGCGTCAGCTTTTTACTGCTGTAATCGCGGGTGCTTTGCACCAGCTCTGCCATTGGCACAAAGCTGCCGGCTTTAACCAGCACCGGTATGGTGTTAATGCTTACCGGAACGTCTACTTTGCTACTGCCTTCGTAGCGCTGGCCGTTGAAATAATCAAACCAGACACCGCCGGGTAATTGCACCGGCCAGGAGGTTACGCCAGGTTCCGTTACCGGCGCGACTAAAAAGGCATCGCCCCAGAAATAGCTGTTTTTTTCATCCATCAGTGCGTGGTTGGTTTCGTCGGCAAAACTGTCTTTATAAAAAAATAAGGGCCGCATTAATGGTATACCGCTTTGGCTGTTCTGGTATGCCAGGGTGTAGTTATATGGTAGCAACTGGTAGCGCAAATTCAGCCAGGGGCGCAGCGTTTCAATAGTGTCGCTATCGTGAAACACCATTTCCGGTGCAATATGCTCCTGGGCATGTGGCCGGTATACCGGCTGGAACACGCCGTATTGCAACCAGCGGATATACAGTTCTTTATCAAACTGCTCGCCACCGGCAAAGCCACCTAAATCAGAGTGGATATAACCAAAACCAAACAGTCCCATGCTAAGCGCCAGCTCTACCTGCGGCTTTAAGCCGCCCCAACTGCGCTCGACATCACCGGTCCAGGGCACCATGCCAAAACGCTGGCTGCCGGGCGCGCCGGCGCGCATCATAATAAACGGGCGCTGCAAGGGGAAATCACGGCGCATACCGCTGTACACCATATCGGCCCATTGATGACCGTAGGCGTTATGTACTTCGTTAGCCATACCAATGGCATGCACGGTATCGTCCGGGTGCACTTCCGGCTCGCCCAAATCACCCCAAACACCGGCCACGCCTTGCTTGGCGAGATCCTTATAAATTTGCCAGAACCAGTCCTGCGCCTTGGGATTAAACACATCAACCAAACCGGTGTTACCAAAGTAAAAATCAAAGGTTTTTGGCTTACCGTCCAGACCCGGTGCCATGGCGCCGGCCGCTACCGCTTCCTGCCAGCGTTTTGAACTGGTCAGCACAAAGGGCTCGGTAACTAAAATAGTGTTGATGCCATCGGCAGTTAAATCGGCGAGCATTTTTTCCGGTTGCGAAAAGGCGTTTGTATCCCAGGCAAGGTTACCCATATGGCCCTGAATATCCGGGCCGAACCAGTATAAATCCAGCACTAAGGCGTCCAGTGGCAGCTTAAGCTGGCGGAATTTTTGCACCACAGCGCGGGCTTCGGCTTCATTGCGATAGCCAAAACGCGACGCATAGTTGCCCAGCGTCCAGCGTGCCGGCAGCGGCTGGCGGCCGGTTAAGGCGGTGTAGTTGTCAATTAATGCCGGATAGCTGTCACCGGCTACTACGACATAACTGCTGCGGCCGCCCTCGGCGCTAAACTGCATAATGTCTGGCTCGGTATGGCCTAAATCGGCTTCGCCTTTGGCAGAGTTATCAAACAGCAGCAGGTATTTGTTGCTGGACATTACGGCCGGCAGGCTAAAGTACATCTGGCTGGATTGTGTGCTGTAGCCATAATGCGCTTTGTTATACAGCGGAAATTTATGGCCGCGCCGGTCCATACCGAGCACGCGCTGGCCGCCACCGAGTAGTTTTTCGTTATCGCTCAGAGCAAAGCGGAAGCCGTGTTGCTCGTTTTGCTTAACATAGCCTTGCTCTTCCGCCAGCAGTAAGGTGTCGCCACGGTAATAGCTAAGCTGCAGTGGCGCTTTATTAATCTTTACCGTTAAGCCGGCGCTGGCAACGGTTAAGCTGTCAGTCGCTTCGCTCAGGCGTAAATTTACTGCAGCAGGCTGTTGGCTAATCGAAAACGATGGCAGCTGTTTAACGCCGTCGGGCTGGTAAAAGGCTTCGACCACATCGCTTTGATAAAATGTCAGGCTAAGCTGGCCCTTATCGGTTTGAATTTGCAGCCTGTTAGCGTCCAGCTGGTGCGATTGATACTGAGCCGCACCGACGACGCTTGAGCAAAGAAAACTGAGTACAATAAAGACTAAACGCATATTACAGCTCCAGAATTGCCGAGGCCAAAGGCGCTAACTGCAGGGCCACGGAGCCGACGCCGTTTGCTACCACTAACTGATAGTTGTTGCCGCCGAGTTTGTCGTTTAACGGGTAGTTACCATCAGCCAGCTGCCATTGGCTGATCAGCTCTGCCGGTACGGTTAAGGCAAAATCAACGCTGTTGTCGCTGTTAAAGTGGCTGACAATCAACAATTTTTGCTGGTCGTTGTAACGGGCAAACGCCAGTTGTTGCTCACTGTAGTTTGTACCTGCGGCCAGATTAGCGCTGTGCAGCTCAACGTATTCGCCCAGTAACGCCGGCGCGCCGGCAGTAAAGCTCAGCAGCTTTTGGTAGTAATCATGCAGCGCTTTAGCTTCATCGCTTAGTGCACCGCCGTCAAATTTACCGCCGTTCATCCATTTTTGATGTTGTGGGACGCCCCAATAATCAAAAATAGTGGTGCGGCTGGCTTTGCCAAACCCGGCGTCGCCGGCACCGGGCTCGCCAACGTGCTGGCCAAAGTACAGCATAGTCGGTGAGGTGCTGATGGTGGCGGATACCACCATTGCCGGCAGGCCTTTTTTGGCGTCACCGGCAAATTCCGGCGCGGCAATACGCTGCTCGTCGTGGTTTTCTAAAAAGTGCAGCATATGATGTTCAATATCAGCCATGCGCTGCTGGGTTTCCACCAGAGCAGACGTCGGGCCCTTGCCCTGCATTACCAGTTTTAAACTATCGTAAAATTCAACCTTGTCGTACAGGTAGTCCATTTTACCTAAGCGGATATAGTCACGGTATAAATGCGGCTGATACACCTCGGCCAGTAAAAAAGCGTTCGGATTGGTGTGTTTAATATGTGAGTTTAAATAGCTCCAAAATTCTACCGGCACCATTTCGGCCATATCGTAGCGAAAACCGTCTACGCCTTTGGCCAGCCAGTATTGCGTAATATCACGGAATTTAAGCCAGGAGTCGGGTACATCTTTACCCTGCCAAAAGGCGTAATGCGCCGGCCAGTCTTTGTCGGCATACCCGGCGGGCAGGGTAGCAAAGTCGTAACTGCCATCCGGTTTTACACCATAGTTAATTTTTACCGTTTCATACCAATCATCAAAGGCCGGTTGCGCGGCGCGTGAGCCATTGCCGGTCCACTTGGCCGGGTATTCGGCAAAGCTGGCATCCGCTGCCGGATGAGGTTCACCACCTAATACCGCATAATCTGCCGGCCACTGCGGCACGCTAAATGCCTTGCCCGGTACATAGTAAAAGTTATTATCGCGGGCATATTCCACACTGGTGTCGTCATTGGCGCCAAAGTCGCTTACGCCGGCAGGGTTCGACAGCGACTGATACTGGCGTGCCACATGGTTGGGCACGATGTCGATCAGCACTTGCATACCATGCTGATGGGTGCGGGCGATTAAGGCTTCAAATTCGGCCAGCCGGTTAGCCGGGTCAGTGGCTAAATCGGGGTTAACGTTATAGTAATCTTTTACCGCATAGGGTGAGCCGGCACGGCCTTTAATCACATCCGGGTCATCGTGGCTGATGCCGTACGCGCTGTAATCGCGCACTAAAGCATGATGCGGTACACCGGTATACCAGACGTGGCTGACACCCATGGCTTTAATGGCGCTAAGCGCCTGCGGTGTAAAATCAGCAAATTTACCGACGCCGTTTTGCTCAAGCGTGCCCCAGGGGGTATTGGTGGTGTTGGTATTGCCGAATAAACGGGTGAAAACCTGGTACACCACTATTTTGTTGTCGTTGTTGCTGGTAGCTGATGCTTGTGTGTCGGCTGACATAACCGGCTCCGGTGCTTTGCTGCAAGCCAGTAACACTGCACTGGCAAGGCTTAGCATCAGTATTAAGGATTTCTTACACATAAATCTACCCTGTCTGGTTTTTCTTGTCGCTTAAAGTAACCGGGATTATTAACGCCGGCCTGCCTTTTTTTGGTGCATACGTATGCAGAGCCGGCACTTTCGTGCTACCCGACTATGGTCGCAGCCGGCTTTATTTCCTTATGATTTACACTATGCTGTAACGGAATCAACTTGTTATCGCCCTTTTGCGGAGCCTGCCTATGTTTAACTTTACGCTGAAAAACAAAATGCTGCTGTTGGCTGTATTGCCGATGGTAACGGTAGTGCTGGCGCTGATGTTGCTGATTTACAGCCAGATGCGCGCCATGGGTGAAACAGAAATTAAGCAGTTCCGTGCAGATATGATGGCGGAAAAGCAAAATGCCCTTGAGCATCATGTGGCAATAGCCATAACAGCGGTAGCACCCTATTTTGATAATAACGCACCTTCAGCAGAACAGTTGGAAGCGGCTAAAGCTGTGATCCGTGCAATGAAGTTCAGCGATGATGGCTATATGTTTGTTTATGATTTAGACGGCGTAAATATAGTGCATGGTTCTAATGCCGCTTTAGAAGGGCGAAATTTAATGAGTCTGCAAGATCCAAACGGTATTTACCTGATCCGTGAGTTGATAGACGCCGCTAAAAAAGGTGGTGGCTTTGTTACCTATATGTGGGATGAGAAAACCCGTGGTGGTTTAACCCCTAAGCTGGGTTATGCCGCGCCGATGTACAACAACCGTTGGGTGCTGGGTTCGGGCTTTTACATCGACGACATTGACCGCCGCGTCGCAGAGCAGGAAGCGCAAATCAGCGAGCGCATTCGCGATACGCTGCTGATGATTATCGGTGGTGCCATAGTGCTGTTGGTATTAGTGGTGTTGTTGGCGTTATTTGTCGCCAATTTAGTGGTATCGCCGCTGCAAAAAGCTTCAGCGGCGCTGATTAATATTGGTCAGGGTGAGGGGGATTTAACCCAACGCCTGCAGGTAGAAACCGCTGATGAAGTAGGCGAAGTGGCGCGCGGTTTTAATGAGTTTGCACAAAAAATTCAGCAACTGGTTAGCGAAGTAAAACAAGCTGTGCTGGCGCTGAGCCATTCGGCCAGTACTATGCAGCAAATTGTACATTTAACTGACCAGGACGCCGGCACGCAAAAAGCTGAAACTACCCAGGTCGCGGCAGCGGTGTATCAAATGTCGACGGCTGTACAGGAAGTGGCCAGCAGCGCCGGTTTAGCCGCCGGTGCCGCTCAGGAAGCGGATAAAGAAGCGGTAGGCGGCCAGCACAGCGTATCGCTTACCATCAGCTCGATTAATAAGCTGGCTGATGACGTAAACAGCGCTGGTGATGCGATTGAAAAGCTTGGCGCCAATGCCGACAAGATAGGCTCGGTGGTAAATGTTATTCGTGGTATCGCCGAGCAAACCAACTTACTGGCGTTAAATGCCGCGATAGAGGCCGCACGTGCCGGTGAGCAGGGCCGTGGCTTTGCCGTAGTAGCAGATGAGGTACGCACTCTGGCTACCCGCACCCAGCAAAGTACTAATGAAATTCAGCAAATGATAGATGTGTTCCAGCAAGGTACCAAAGATGCGGTATTGGTCATGCAGCGCGGTAAGGAGCAGTCGGTGCAAACCGTGGCGCAGGCTGATCAAGCCAGTGAGTCACTGCAAACCATTACCAAGTCGGTTAGCACCATTACCCAGATGAATATTCAAATTGCTACTGCTGCTGAGCAGCAAACGGCAGTTGCGGCAGATATCAGCCGCAGTATTCATGAAATTGCTCAGTTGGCCGACCAGGCGGCAAATAATGCCTCTGAACTGGCCAAATCGACTGATGAATTGGGCAGCATTGAGCAGCGTTTAAGTGCTTTGGTACAGCGCTTTCGCGTTTAAGCTGCTGCAGCCGTGCTGGTTGCCGCCGGCAGTGCCGGTAGCGGCCGGCGCACAAACCAGCGGCCCAGATGCCAGAGTAACCACAGCGATAACAGCGGAAAGATCAGCGTCTGCAAACTGTACACTACGATCAGTTGGATCAGCTTTTCTACCATGTTGTCGGAAAAGCTTTTTACCGCGGCAAACATATCATTGGCTTGCGCTGCCACCTGGCGTAGCCAACTAAATGAGCCTTCATCGCCATTTTGCAGCGGCTGATCAACCCGTTGCAGCGCAGCGGTTTCACCACTCAGTGCCGCTTCTGCAGCAAGGCGTTGCGGCTCTAATACCCAGTCAGACAGTTCTGCTACGCCAAACGCCGCCAGTGGCACACCAATACGAATAACCAACAGCAAAGCAATGAAAATGCGCAGTAAAGCGGTGCAACTGCTGCGCCAGCCGGCAGGCCCCAGTAACAGCAAAGCAGCAGATAATAAAATACCGCTGCCAAACAGCGGCAACGCCGCGACCTTGCCAAATTCGAGTAAAAACAGCTGCAGGCCAACTGATGTCATCGCCAATACCATTAAATCAGAGTAGCGTACAGCCATATCCTGCAGCGGCTTTAAAAACTGGCCGGGTTTAACACTGGCAACACCGACGCCGACTTCGGCTTCGGATACAAAGGCAATGCCGCGGTCAATTAAGCGTGCGGTGGCAAAAGAGGCGCTGCTCAGCACCAGGCTGCGCTGCAGCGCGGCGGTGGCTCTGTCATCCAGCGGTGCAAGTAGCGGGTTCACCAGCCGTTGTTGCAACAGGCCACTGTAGATACCGGCTGCTAACAGCAGCAGGCAAAGCAATAACAGCGATATGCGCTGTGCAGTGCTCAAGGTGCTTAAGTGTTTGTTGAGTGGATTCATACGGCCTCCGGTTAATAGCATGGCAGGCTCAGGCTTACGCCAGTATTAACCATTTCGCCATGCAGTAAAAGCGATGCGGCTAAAGAAAAGGCGCCCGCAGGCGCCTTAGTGCTGATTAAAAGGCGTAACTGACACCGAGCATAATATTGTCGGCCTTATTCCCGTCCAGGTGATAGCGGGTAAAGGTTGTGCGCAGTGTCAGATGCTGGTCCAGCGCATAACCGGCACCAAGTGCCCAGTAGATGTCGGTGTCGCTGGCTTTATAACCGATACGGTTATCGCCGGCAGTGCTTTCGCTTTCGCTGTTCCAGGTAAATACCCCGGCCTGCACTGTTGCCGACCAGCCGGCATGTCGCCAGACATCATAAGCCAAACCGCTACGCACACCTTTGGCTAACATAGGGCCTATGTCTGATACGCTGCGGTGGAATGCTTCCGCAGTGAGTGTTTCACCACGCATACTGACACTGGCATCACCTAAATCCACGTAATGTGCCTGTATTGCCAGCCGCGGTGTAAAGTAATAACTCAGGCCCAGCGCCCAGCTTCTGCCGCTGTTATCGTATTGCAGCAATTCGGTTGCAGCCGGCAGTTGGCTGCGGACCTCGCTGGTTGACTGTTTCGTGGTGCTTTTGCCGAAAAACGCATCAACAGACCAGTTGGCGCTGGCGCTAAAGCTCAGTGCCACACTAAGCAGCAATAAAGCTTTGCACAGTATTTGGCGTTGCCGGGCAACGGCCAGCAATGCCAGCAGCAACAGCGGCCAGCCATTTACTGCGCCGCCGGATGATTTATTGACCACGGTAATAACCTCGTATGCTGTAACACTGATAACAACTTCGCCGCTGCTACTGCCGCCGCGGTTGTCGCTTACGCTAAAGCTGACGGTATCGGTACCGGAGAACCCGGGTAGCGGCGTATAACGCAGGGTTTGCGCTGCGGTAATACTGACAGTGCCGGTTTGGGCGCCGGCGCTGCTGATGACAAGCGCATCGCCATCCGGATCGCTGGCATTGGCCAGTACATCAATATCGATTGCCGTTTTGTTATTGGTGTCGGCGGTGGCATTGGTTACTACTGGTGGCCGGTTGTAATAGACCTCTACAGTAACCGTGGCACCGGCACTGCCGTTATTACTATCGCTGACGCCATAACTAAGCGTATCCGTACCGACAAAATCCTGCGCCGGCGTATACAACAGTGTCAGGCCGTCAGCGCTGATGCTGACACTGCCGAAAGCAGCCGTGCTCTGGTTAATGCTTAACGTATCGCCATCCGCATCGGTGTCGTTTTCCAGCACGTCCAGCGTATGGCTTTGGTTCCACTGCACTGAGTAGCTGTCGTCTGTTGCTACCGGCAGTTGGTTGCCATTGAGCACAACGGCCACACCGCCCGGGTCAACAATAGTGCTGTTAGCCAGGCCGTCAGCGTCGTTAGCGCCACCATCCTCTATCTGTAACTGCACACACCAGTGGCCGGCGGTTAAACCCGGCTGCCAGCTGTTGCTGCCGGGAGGCGGACAGAAACCCGGCTCGCCGGCAGCGCTGAACAGTTGGTTGCGTTCGTTCTGCACAAAATTGCTCCAGCCATTGGCTTGAGTAAATTTGCGGTATACCGCATTTTGCGGCACCGGCTGGCGCTGTGGCAGTACCAGGCGATAGCTGGCCCCGGCTGCAGGCAGGCTGTGCAACATAAAGTCGAAGCTGCCGCCGATATTAGTGGCCTGCATATCCGGCTCCAGTGCTTGCTGATCTGTGCTTGTCAGTTGAATGCCACCGGAGTTGCTCAGTGCTGCCGTTGTGCCTTTACGCAGGCAGATACCGGGTTCACCTTCGGCAACAAATTGCACGATGTTGGCTAACTGCTCCGGTATAACGTTGCAGTCAAACCCCGGGTCCAGATAGTCAGCAATGCCGTTGCTGTTACTGTCACCGAAGCCTTCAACATTGTCAGCGATCAGGTTGTTATTGCTATCGCTGTTATCCAGCGCCGGCAGGGTGTCCTGCACCAGCAGGTAAATTTCAGCGGTGTTGCTAAGTGGCAGTGCTGCATCATCTGTCGCAGTTAAGGCGATGCGATAGACGCCGTTTGCCAGGCCTGCGGGGTCAAACACAAACTGCATGGCATCACCGGAGATGTTGTTTAGTGCAGCGTCAGCTTGCCATTGCTGGTTGGTGTTGTCGCCGGGGTTGGGATCGCTAACCTGTGCGCTAATGGTTGCCAGGCCGTCGGCTTTACTGACTGTCAGCCGGTTTTCACCCTGTTGACGCGCATCCAATACCACCACCGGTGCCAGGTTGGCTTCGGTAACGTTGATGGTGGTGCTGGCATTAGCACCAAGGTTCAGGCTGTTATCCAGAGTAATAACGATATTTTTTTCCGGTTGGCTGCTTAAGTCTGCAAACAGGTTGAAACTAAAGCTGGCGCGCAGGCCGGAGGTGATCTGCACCGAACCTGCTGTCAGATCATGTTCGGTAAGTGCATCGGCAGAGCCGCTGACAGTATAAGCCACATCCAGCGGGTAAACCGGCGCCTGGCCATTTAGTATTACTTCAACCGTAACGCTGCTGTTGTTAATAACAGTTTGCGGCTTACTCAGCGATACTAGCGGATTTACCTGCAGTATCTGAGTCACAGTGCTGCTCTGGCCGCTGGCATCGGTTGCCCGCCAGTACAGCTCGTGGTTGCCGGCTGCAAACATCGGTAAGCCGTTAACCAGGGATACGGCCAGCCGGTTACCGTTAACATCAACCGCGGTGGCTACGCCGACATCTACCTTGGTAAATAAGCCGTTGGCATTAATAAACAGATCATCCGGTGCGGTAATAACCGGTGCGTCAGGGTTGCTGCCTGCAATTTGCAATGTTACCTGCGCCATATCAGTTAATTCACCATCGGTAATGTTGTAACTGAGCGTAGCTGTGCCACTGAAGTTATCCGGCGCCGTAAACTGCAGTTTATTACTCTGCATACTTACCAGGCCGATACTGGCTTTGGCAGCCGTAATGCTCAGGCTGTCTTCATCCGGGTCGGTATCGTTTAGCAATACATCCAGCAGATAGGTATGGTTGGCGCTAAATGGCAGTGTGAAGTTGTCATCAACGGCAACCGGCGCATCATTTACTGAAACTACTTCAATACTGAATGCCGCCAGGCTGGCGCTGAGCTCGCCGTCGCTGACTGAAATAACGATATTGTTGCTGGTGCCGACATGTTCACGTGCCGGAGTGCCGCTAAGTGTACCCGTTGTTGTGTCAAACGTGGCCCAACCTGGCTTATTGGTAATACTGAACTGTAATGTCGTACCTGCATCAACATCACTGGCGGTTGGAGTAAACAGGTAGTCTGCGCCCTGGTCTACTGTGTTTGCCGGTGTGCCGCCGATAACCGGGGCAGAATTAGCCGGATTGGGCGTAACAACATTTGAAGTTGTCGAAGCAGAACCGGTGCCGACACTGTTAGTTGCCGTGACGGTAAATGTATAAGGCGTGCCGTTAGTTAAATTGTTGACGACAATCGGTGATCCCACCCCGGTGCCGGTAAAGCTGCCCGGGTTAGACGTAACGGTATAACCGGTAATATTAACGCCGCCATTACTTGCCGGGGCGGTAAAGGCAATACTTGCTGCGGTATCAGCTGCGCTGGCAACAACGGCCGTAGGTGCACCCGGCACTATCGGGTTAACGGTAAAGGTCCGGCTTACCTGAGGAGCAGGCAAGTAGCTGCCATTACCGGCCTGGTCGGCATTGATTGTACAAGTTCCTGCGGTCACAAACGTCAGTGCGCCTGCCGCTGTTATAGTACAAACCGCTGGTGTGGAAGAAGTAAATACAGGCGTTAAACCGGAGTCTGTCGTTGCTGTAAGTGTTGGGCTGGTGCCAAAGTTCTGCGCACCCGGACTGGCAAAGGTAATAGTTTGGACAGCAGCAGGTGTGATCGAATTGGAAGCGGCCGATGCAGGGCCGGTGCCCGCTGCGTTATTTGCTGTGACAGTAAAAGTATAGGCCTGGCCATTGGTTAACCCGGTTATCACTACCGGCGACGCCGCACCATTTACCGGCGCAACATCCGCGGGGTTTGTTGTCACTGTATAGCTGATAATTGCTGAGCCGCCGTTATTCAACGGCGCTACAAAAGCAACGCTGGCCTGGGTATCACCTGCTGTTGCTGCCGGGCTGCCTGGCGCGCCGGGTACTACCGCATTTACCGTAAAGGTTCGGGATACAGTTGGAGCAGCATTAGTGGCTGCATCACCGGGCTGATCGGCGTCAATAGTGCAGCTTCCTGCGTTAATAAAGGTTAGGCTGCCGCCGGTAGTAATGGTGCAAACACCGGTAGTGGCTGAGCTGAAACTTACTGCATAGCCGGCTCCGGCAGATGACGTCGCTGTCAGTGTCGGCGTTGTACCAAAGTTTTGTGCGCCGGGATCGTTAAAGGTAATGGTTTGCGCGGCCTTAGGTGTTACGGCATTAGATGCACCGGAAGCAACACTGGTGCCAACGGCATTGGTCGCGGTAACGGTAAAGGTATAAGCAGTACCGTTGTTAAGCCCCGATACCGTAGCCGTGCAAGCTGCCGGGCCGGCGCAGGTGCCAAAGGCGCCATCAGGGCTGGCAGTGGCGGTATAAGTGGTAATGGCTGAGCCACCGTTATTGCCGGGGGCAGTAAAGGTAACATTTGCCTGGCCGTCACCGGCGGTTGCTGTGCCAATGGTTGGCGCATCAGGCACAACAGGAATAGCGACAGTGTGAGCAGTACCGCTGCTATAAGCCGCGGGGCCAACGTTGCCCGCAGCATCGGTAATGTTGGTAGAGCCATTCAGGTTTAATTTAATTGAGCCGTTGCCACTAATGCTGACCACAGTTACCGTTACAGCACTGCCGCTGCTGGCTGATACACTGGCGATAGTTCCTGCAGCACTGCCTGTGCTACTAAGCGAAAAATCGTCGCTGGAGATGTTGCTGACCGACTCATTGAAATTTACGCTGAAATCAACACTGATATCTGTTGATACAGCTCCACCTGTCGGCGCGGTGCTGGTTACTGTTGGCATCACACCGTCGACTATCAAGGCTTTGTTGGCGCCCAAAGAGTTGGCCGCGCCCGGCGAAGCCAGGGTAAGTGCCGCACTATTACCTGCAGCGTCGCGAATAGTGCCGGCATTTAAGGCCAGTGAGTTGGTCGCGACATAATCCAGATCGGCAGAGTTATCGCCTGCTTGTATGGTATAGCTAAATGTGAGAGTGCTGGTACCTGTGCCGCTGCTGTAATCTACCGTGCGATCCGTACTGCCGGTTTCCAGTGTTAGCTGCGGTGTGCCCGTTACTGTAACCGCTTCACTAAAGTTAACCTGCACACTGACCGTATCGCCTATCTTGTAGCTGCCATCGGCAGTGGAGGAGTTAACGGATGTCACTGCTGGTACTACACCATCAATAACAATCGCTTTATTTGCGCCTAAGGAGTTTGCCGCCCCCGGGCTTGCCAGCGTCAGGGTTGCATTGTTAGCCGCAGCATCGCGTATTGTACCGCCGTTCAAGGCCAGCGAATTGGTGGCTACATAATCCAAATCAGATGTAATGTCGCCCGCCTGAACTGTGTAGGTACAGGTCATGCTAGTACCGGTACCGCTCGCGCAATTAGCCGCTCGGTCTGTACTACCCGTTTCAAGCGTCAGTTGGGGTGTGCCAGTCACTGTGACTGATTCGTCGAAGTTCACTTGGATACTAATTGAGCCACCCACTTTGTAAGTGCCGTCAGCGGTGCTTGAGTTGACGGAAGTGACAGTTGGAGCAATATTATCCACCGCAGCAAGGGTTTTGTTATCGACTGTGAAATCAACAATCCGAATTGCCTGGTTAGCATTGGTACAGCCTGATCCACTCACCCTGAAATGGGTCAGTTGTTTGCCTGCAATATTAGTGAGGAGAATGGGTGTAGGGCCTGCACCAGAGAGTGGAAAAGTATCCGTAAAATCGCCTGAGCTAGTGTAGCCTCTTACTTCTGCGGAAGAACAAGACGCTCCATAATTAGTGCCAAAACGGATTTGTATCAGTTCAAAGCTGACAACCTCATCATTGGCAGCAAAGTTAAGATGACCTGTTGCACCACTTGCACTTACAGGCAGATAAAAACTTTGCCCAGCGAAGTTATAGGCATAAATTGGAGTACTGCTGCCGGTAAAGAGAACATCAGTATCAATTGATGTAAAACTGGCTGCGCCATTGCTACAACTACCGCCAGTGCAGAAATTGGTGTCAACGTAAGTTTCCGGTGCCAGTACGCCACTAAAATCTGCCAGTGCTTTAGGGCTAAAAGCTAAGGTACTTTCAATATCACCTTGCTGAATTTCCAAATCCCAGTCGCCCCCCAAATCAGCAGCCCCGGTTTTATTCGTCGATGCAGCAACATCAAGGCTAGTGTTACTGCGAATAATCTCCAGCAATTCTTCGCCACTCTCACCACTGGCTAAGTCGCATCCGTATAGCAACAAGTCCGCGCCATCAACCAGAGCATTTTTCAGTGCCGAAAAAGTATCGATCTCTTGCTTTAACAAGGCTGCATTAACTTTGCTGTTGCCGAGATGCAACTCTCCGTCTGTTGCATGAGAAACAATATGCAAGGCGGTGAGATTTTTATAGCGGGAAAGAACCTGCTTAAGTTGTGGCAAGCCCGGTTGAGACGAATCGATTTCAACAATATCAACACCCGGTTTTACGCCGCGGTAAAACATGGCTTTATCCGGCACGGCCGCATCTATGATGACCAGCTCTTTAACCGGGTTTGCCTGCACCAGCTGAAGTTCATCCTCTGTAGTTGCAGCAATAGGCTTAGCCTTGTTTTTTACCGTATGGCTATGCGCTGCAAGATCTGTAGCTGGGGCTTGTCGGGCGGCAGCCAGGTAACTGCGCTGATAAGTATTACTGCCGGCTGCTGGCATAGCATAGCCCGCCATTGGCAAGATCAGGCCGGATAAGGCGGTAAGAATATTTCTTTGCATTGCTATGTTCCTTTACTCAGCACTTACAGATGTTTTAGTTGCGGCAATAATGTGGGCGGCGGTGCCGGTGGTGTCTTGCCAGAAATCCATATCCTGATATTTAGCGAATAAATCCGGTGGCAAAATGCTACGGCGTGATTTGAACTCCACTTTCTTTTTCACTGTGTGCAATCCTTTTACCCCCAGCTTTTGATCAAACTCGCTCTCTTCATAGCTCACATTATTAAAATCATGATCAAACATCGGCTCACCAATAAAACGATAAATTAGCTCGATAGTTCGCGCAGGATGTTGTGTGAGCAGATCGTAATCTATCAATAATAAACGATCAGAAAATTCGCCGTAGTAGGCCTCTTTCAGAGCAGTCCATGCGCTACCCACAGTGCCACCACCGTTGATAAGCGAATCGCACCGGCTATACACGGTACCGCGTGAGGCTGCATTAAACATCCGGCTGTAATCAAACGGGTTTTTACGGTAGATGGCTTCAAAACTGTCCATAATCCAGGCCGGATTACGTACGCAGCAAATCACTTTAAAATCGTCAAACAACTCGACCAGTTGGTGTAATCTGGCGGTCCAGTGCCGGTTGGTGTCGAATAACACGGGCTGGGTTTTATCGGCATAATAGGCATCGATCAAGGCTCTGCAAATCGTCTTACGTTTTGCTTCATCAAAAAACGAATAGGACTCACTGGCCGCGCCCATCTGCTCCAGCACACCATTAACCAAACCGGCGACCGGGCTGCTCATTGCGGCGTGAAAACGCGGATTCTGTTTAAGAATACCGGCCAGCAGGGTTGAACCTGAGCGTGGTAAGCCGGAGATAAAGTGGAACTGTTGCGGCATCAGAGGGGCGCATCATTGTAGGTATTTTAGGCAATTCTGGGCTAAGAAAGTATTAGCTGCAAGTAATATATTCAGTTTGTGTTCACTTTTATTTTCAAATTTTGCGGGATTTGCTGTTGATTATTTAAGCAATATCAGAATCGTACCCGCGACCGTAAGGGCAGCCCCCAGCCAGGCGCCGACAGCCGGGCTGCGTTTATACACCAACCACAATAGCGGCAGTACTATTACCGGACTAACAGAAGATAATATCGCCACCATGCCGGCCTCGCCGTGCTTTAATGCCTGCAGTATTAATGTCATGCCCAATACCATCGACAGGGCCGCATTGGCCAGCACCAGTAAAAACACCTTTTTAGTCATCGGCAGATAAGCACGGGCGACTTTAAAACCGAGCATAAAAATCAGTTGGTGTAACACAAAAGCGGTGCTCATGCGTACCGCCGAGGCGGCAACGGCATCGATGTCTGTTTCCATCAATGGCTTTAGCATTAAGGTGGCCACGGCTTGACACAGTGCTGCCAGCAGGCCGAGCGCGACGCCGGACCTAAGCTGGCTTTGATTGGCTTCCCAGGCGTGCAGCTCGGTTTTGCGTTTACCGAAAAATATCGCCGTCATTACGCCGCTAACCAGCAAGCTGCTGCCGATAAGTGTCCAGCCCCACTGGGTTTCGCCGAGAAAAAAGTACGCCAGTATCACTGAAAACAAGCTGTGGGTAGCAAACAACACCCCGGCACGGCGCGGGCCAAGGCGGTTCATCGCGGCAAACAGCGCGGTATCGCCAATAAAGATGCCGATAATGCCGGACAGCACCAGTAAGCCCAGACTATCCACCGCCAGGGTGACCCAGCCGCCGCTAAATGCAGCAATCAGCCATAACATGACTGCTGCACACAACATGCGCCAGCGGGTAAAGGCAAAGGCGCCTAAATGAGTAGAGGCGGTGGCTGACATCAGGCTGCCGACGGCCCAACAGGCCGCAGCTAACAAGGCAAGGTATTCGTATGACAAAGCAGGGCTACAGGCAAGAACAGGATGGCGGCATTATACGTCAGCCGCCAGCGGCAGAAGAGATTATTCTGTTCTAAGTCAGCGCTTTTTCGGGATCCAGGCCCAGGTCATTTTGGCGTTAACCGGCTCGACACCGGCGCTGTCGGTAATACTTACCGCCACGGTAACTTCACCTTTATCTTCTTTATGCATCATCGCGATTTGCTCGTCGGTTAGCGTGGCTACGGCAGTTAAGTCACCGCTGGAGCGCTTGATATAGTCAATCTGCATTTGTTTCAGCAGCGGCAGTTTATTGTCGGGCAGGTGAATGCCTACTAAAAAGCCGGTGGCCGATTCGGCCAGTAAGCCGGTGGCAGCAGCATGCACCGAACCGATATGGTTCTGGGCTTTTTTGCGGTTTTTCAGCCGCAGCACCGAGCGGGCGCCTTTCAGCTCTAATACTTCTACCCCGGCGGTGCCGGCAAACTTAATTACCCGGCCAAATACCGTACTTAAGGCAAAGGCCTGCAGCGATTTCGGCAGTTGATAGCATTTGGTAACGATGCGCTGCAGTTTATTCGGTTTGTGCTGGTTCATTGTGGTCTGACCTGTTGTGGCTTTTGCGCACTATGCCAACTGGCTGGGATAAAAGCAAGCGCCTAGCACCACAGCTGGCTAACCGGGGTGTCGGGGCTAAACCGCGTTGCCAATTGCGCGCGAAATAACTCGGCGCAGGCCAGGGCATCGGTTACGGCATGATGCGGCCGGTAGGGCGGTAAGCCATAACGCAAGCGGCTGTCAGCCAGGCGAATTGACAGCGGCTGCTTGCCGCGCAGTTGCTGCCACAGGCTTAATGCTTTGCGCCGGTGCAGTCGGGCTTCCAGCGCCATGGTATCAATAACCGGAAAGTAAATACCTTGTCCCAACCGGGCGCTGAGGGCGGCATGCAAAAACGGCCGCTCAATGCCACGGTAATGCACTATCACCACTTTGCCGGCCATCAACTTAAGCAGCTGCGGTAACACGCTGCTGAGATCCGGCGCCTGTTCAATATCAGTATGGGTAATACGATGCAGCGTAACCGACTCATCGCTTAAGCTAAAGCGTGGTTTTAGCAGCCATTGCTGTGCCTTAGAAGCATAAATTTGCGTTAGATCCATCGGCAGCAGGCCAATACTGACAATGCCGCTGTTAGCCGGGTTAAGCCCGGTGGTTTCAATATCCAGCGCCAGTAACGGCACCTGGCTGATGGGCGTGTCAGCCCCCACCATGCCGGCCTGATAAAACTGCTGTAGCAGCGGATGCAGGCTGTGTTCCGCCTGCTGTTGATAGTACTGCTGCCAGTCGCTGATGGCCGGGTCTTGCTGTTTGCCGGCCGGCTGTTTTAATGCCGAAGGGCCTAAATACAACATGCTCAGGCCCGCATGTGAAATTTAAGGAATTTTTGCGCATTGCTCAGCACTGAAAACGCCTCTTTTAAGTGCTTGCGCTCAAATTCAGATAGCCGCTCCGGCACCACGTTGTTGTCTGGTGTTTCGCCGGCCTGCAAGGCCAGTGCCTGCTGGCGAATGCGTGTCATGGCGATCACTTCACAGGCGTCGCGTAAATCTTCGCCGCGGCCATTGGGCAGCACTTTAGCGGCGATAATATCGCGCAGTCGCTCAAACGAGTTGGTTGCTACCGAGCCAATGGCCAGCGCATGCACGCGAATAAGATCGGCCATCGGCGCCGTGCCGCGGCGTTTAATATTCAGGCTGTTGTTTTGCCGGCCGTCGTTTTCCATCACGAAGTCTTTAAAAAAGCCCAGCGGCGGTGTGCGCTGCAGCGCGTTACGTGTCATGCAGGCGAGAAACTGCGGTCGGGCTTTTGCTGTGCCGGCGATTAGCTGATTTAATTCATCGGCCCAGCGGCTTTCACCCCAGACGGCGTCCAGGTCGAAAAAGATATTAGCGTGCAGCAAACGTTCGGCATCGGGCTTTGCTATCCAGTCAGTAAAGTACTGCTGCCATACCCGCAGCGGTTGGCGCCACTGTGGGTTGGTGGCCATAATATTGCCGCTGCAATAGCTGTAACCGCAAGCTGCCAGGCCATCGCAGACAAAGGTTGCCAGTTGCTGAAAATACGCATCGTGCTGTGCCGGGTCAAAGCTGTTGTGCAGGATCAGCGCATTATCCTGATCGGTAACAATCAGCTGCTCATCGCGGGCCATTGAGCCCAGCGCTAAAAAGCAATAGGGCACCGGCGGCGGGCCAAGCTGCTGCTCGGCCAGCTCCAACAGTCGTTGTTTAAAGCTGCGGCCGATGGCGGCCATGGCGCTGCCAATCATATGTGAGTTGGCGTCTTCATTTACCATCCGCACAAAGCAGGCTTTAACATCCTTACCCAGCGCACTGAGTTCGGCTACCGAGTGCTGGCGGAAAATACTGCTTACCACATACAAACTGTTTTGTGACTCGTAGCGGATAATATCCGACAACGCCAGCACGCCCACCGGCCTGGCCTGTTTTAACACCGGCAGATGGTGCACATTGTGGCGCAGCATCAGCATCATGGCTTCAAACAGGTACTGCTGTTGGTCAATGGTAACCAATTTGGTCGTCATAATGTCGCGTACGCTGGTTTCTGACTTCAGCCCGGGCGCCACTAAACGTGAGCGGATATCCCGATCGGTAATAATGCCGGCCAGCGTACCCGGCTCAGCATCTTGCTCAGTCGTTTGCTCAGCGCTGCTATCATGCAAAATAAGCAAACAGGATACACTGTGCTCGGTCATGGTTTGTGCGGCCTGCCAGACATTGGCGCTACTGGCCAGGCACACCGGCTCGCGTTGCAGTAAAGTGCTGATTTTCGCGCTGAGTAAATCGGCTTCGGCCTGTTTTGCTGCCTTGGTTGATTTGCGCCGTTCGGTATCGCCCACCTCTACGTAATCAGCGAAAAACTCATTGCTGTCAAACAGCTGCTGAAATACCTGGTCGGGAATAAAGTAGATTAGGGTGTCTTCCAGTGCGCTGGCCGGAAAGCGTACCTTGCCGCCACGCAGCAGGCCCTGCTCACCAAAAATACCGCCTTCGCTTAAACGGTTGTATAAGTCACCGTTGCGGCGAAAGGTTTCTACCGCGCCACTGCGAATAAGATGCAGCGCCTGCAGCGGCTCGTTAAAGCGCAGTATTTCACTGCCGGCCTGAAAGTAGCCAACATTAATACTCTGCGCTAACTGCAGCTGCTGCTCTGGCGGCAACTCCTGAAACGGCGAATGCCGCTGCAGAAATTGCAGGATTTCAATTTGCTCTATTTCCAAGCGGTTCTATTCCCCGGCTGATCTATTTTCAATGTGCTTTATTGCTGACGTACTCAGGCTCTGGGTTCTGACATCAGGCCTTTTACCACCGCCACACAAGATGCCAACAGCACCAGCGTAAACGGAAAACCGGTAGACACCGCCATCGCCTGCAGCGCGACCAGGCCACCACCTAAAATAAGTGCTATGGCTACCAGGCCTTCAAAGGTACACCAAAACACCCGCTGTGGTGTCGGCGCATTAACTTTACCGCCGGCGGCTATGGTATCTATTACCAGTGAGCCCGAATCAGACGAAGTAACAAAAAACACCACCACCAGAATAATGGCAATAAAGGAGCTGATTTGCGCCAGCGGTAATACGTCTAACATGGCAAACAGTTGCAGCGGCAGTTCAGCGCCGGCTGCGGCTTCATAGCCTTGTTGCACCACCTGGCTGATGGCGGTGCCACCAAATACCGTCATCCATAAGACGCAGGCCAGCGAGGGGATCAGCAATACCGAGATCAGAAATTCGCGTACAGTACGGCCGCGCGATACCCGGGCGATAAACATGCCGACAAAAGGCGACCAGCTGATCCACCAGGCCCAGTAAAAGGCGGTCCAGCCCTGCGAGAAATTAACATCTTCGCGGCCAAGCGGGTTAGCCAGCGCCGGTAAATGCTGCAGATAAGCCGCCAGGTTAGCAACAAAGCCGGTAGCAATAGCCAGCGTTGGCCCGACAATAATCACAAACAGCAGCAACAATGCCGCCAGCAGCATATTAATTTCGGACAGCCGTTTTACCCCGGCTTCCAGCCCGGCTAATACCGATACCAGTGCTATGGCAGTAATGCCGATAACCAGCAGAATTTGCGTGGTGTTACCCTGCGGCCAGTCGAACAGATAATGCAAGCCGGCGCCGGCTTGTGACGCGCCCAGCCCCAGGGACGTGGCTAAACCAAACAGCGTGGCAAATACGGCCAGAATATCAATAATGTGGCCGGGCCAACCCCAAATACGCTCGCCCAGTAGCGGATAAAACACCGAGCGGATGGTAAGCGGTAAGCCTTTATTAAAGGAAAACAGTGCCAGGCCAAGTGCCAAAATGGCGTAGATGGCCCAGGGGTGCAGCGCCCAGTGGTAAATAGTGGCTGCCATACCTAAGCGCTCTGCCGCTACCGCATCGCCGGCAGCACCGGCCAGCGGCGCCCAGTCGGTGCGTATACCGTCGGCAAAGGTAGCGCCGCCGTAAGCGCTGCTAAAGTGTGATAACGGCTCAGAGACACCGTAAAACATCAGGCCTATGCCCATACCAGCGGCAAACAGCATAGAGAACCAACCGGCGTAGCCAAAATCCGGCGTGGCTTCAGTACCACCCAGGCGCACCTTGCCCAGCGGCGACACTATTAACCCCAGACACAGCAGCACAAAAATATTGGCGGCGGAAATAAAAAACCAGTCAAGGTTGCTGGTAAGCCAGCCGCGCATGCTGCTGAACACCGGTTCGGCCTGTTGCTGAAAGCTGATGGTTAACACCACAAACAGCACCACAACCAGCGCAGAGATTAAAAACACTCTGTTATGTATATCCAGGCCGAAGGGGCCGACTTTTACCAGGATATTATCCTGGCCTACCTGGTAATCGGTGTCTATCGGGTTAACTTTGCCATCCGGGATCATCGGATCTTTATAATCTGTCATGCTGGTGTCCTTGTTTTATCTGCAAAGCCGCAGCAGCGGTTAAAAGTAGTAGCCGATGTTAATGTTGAAGCGGCGTTCGGTTTCGCTGCTGTCGCCAGCCGCACTGCCGCCAACGAAAGGCTGATTTCGGGCATGCACCAGGTCAAAATAGGTAAATAAGCCACCGGCAGCGACCGAAAAGCCGGTGACGTTCATCATGGTGTCGCGGCTGTTGTCTGACTTGTCATACACCAAACCGTAGTTGTTATAAAACTGCAACCCGGTAACCGGCCCCCATTCAATGGGCAGGCTGTACGCCAGGTTAACGGTGCTGGTTTTGGCTTTGGCGGCAATGCTGTCATAGAAGGCATAGGCACCTACCGCCATACGGTCAACATCGTCAATGTTGTACTGATATTCACCATGCTGCAGTTGCAGGTTCCAGCGCTGATAATGGCTGTTTAAATGTAATGCCCAGGCGTTGTAGCTGCCGGCCCGGTTGCGGCCGTTATGTAAGCCGCCGGCCAGCGCGGATACGCCCAGTTCAGTGGTAAAGTCGCTGCTGTGTTCTAACTGATAAGCAAAACGACCGGAGAAGGTGTTGTACTCACCCAGCGGTTGCGCCGGGTCAGCATAAATACCGTCATCGTTCTGGCGAAAACCGACGATGTCGTAGGAGTAACGATCGGCGCGGCTGTCAACAAAGCCATCAACACCGCCCAGTTCATCATTTTTAAAAAAGCCTAAATCCAGCTGCCAGTTGTCGGCCAGTTGGCGCTTAAACATAATACCCAGGTCATGGTCATCTTCCAGCCCCAGATAATAATTGGTACTGAAGAAATAATTGTGCGAGTTATACGGCCAGTTACCAAAAGGCACCTGAGTAATACCGGCCTGCACCTGCCAGTCTTCGTTCAGCTGATAGCCGACGTAGGCATATTTAACGGCGGTCATATAATCGAAAAAGCGGATCTCGGCGTTTAGCAGCACATCACCGATGCTACCGTTTAAATTCAGCCGGAAAATATCAAAGGCAAAGTCGCCGCCGCGGTTTTTGTTGCCGTCGCTGTACGAGGTATGGCTGTAATTGGTACGGATAGCGCCACCCAGTTTAATACCGCCTTTGTCAGTATCAGCCTCATCGTCAGCTGCGTCAGCTTTTTGCTGTGTCAGTAGTACAGTTGCTTTTTCGTTGGCAACTTCCTGTTCGGCCAGTCGTTGTTCCAGCGCAGCAATTTGTGCCTTTAATGCCGCCAGTTGTTGTTTAATGTCGTCGGGTTCATTGGCAAGGGCAGAAAAATGGCATAGCCCAATGGCAGCAATCAGACAGATACTGCGAAGTGAAAACATAGTAAATCCTTATTTTGTATCAGATTTAAAGCAGAAGGGCTTTAAAGGATAGCGCAGTTTGGCGCTAAGGCCAAATTAAGCGGCCAACAGGACGTTGGCCGGGGCAAGACAAAAAAGACTATAGGCTAAAAAATACCCGAGGATAAATAGCGGTCACCACGGTCGCAAATAATCGCCACTATCACGGCATTGTCATGCTGCTGTGCCAGTTGTATCGCCGCGTGCACGGCGCCGCCGGAGCTAACGCCGGCAAAAATACCTTCTTCGCGCGCTAAGCGGCGCATGGCGGTTAAGGCATCGTCCTGAGTGATATCAATGATTTGGTCAACCCGGCTTTTATCAAAGAAGCCCGGCAGGTAGGCCTCAGGCCAGCGGCGGATACCAGGAATGCTGGCGCCTTCGGCCGGTTGCAGGCCAATAATCTGGATCGCTGGGTTTTGCTGTTTTAAATAACGCGACACACCCATAATGGTGCCGGTAGTGCCCATGCTGGATACGAAGTGGGTAACCTGCTGCTGGCTTTGCTGCCAAATTTCCGGCCCGGTGCTGGCATAATGCGCCGCCGGGTTATCCGGGTTATTAAACTGGTCCAGCACTATACCTTTGCCATCGGCCTGCATTTGCAAAGCTAAATCGCGCGCGCCTTCCATGCCTTGTTCTTTGGTCACCAGGATAAGCTCGGCACCATAAGCGCGCATGCTGCTTTTGCGCTCTTCAGTAGCGTTATCCGGCATAATCAGCGTCATGGCGTAGCCTTTAATCGCCGCCGCCATCGCCAAAGCAATACCGGTATTACCGCTGGTGGCTTCAATGATCCGATCACCGGGCTTTATAGTGCCGCGCAGTTCGGCCTGCACTATCATATTTAGCGCCGGCCGGTCTTTTACCGAACCGGCCGGGTTATCCCCCTCCAGCTTCAGCAGTACGGTGCTGTTAGTATGCGCCGCCATGCGTTGCAGCTTTACCAAACGGGTTTGGCCGACAAGATGTTCTATGCTGGGAAAGCTCATGGGCAGGACCTTAAATTAGCAAGACATAAACTGGCGACAGTGTAGCGCAAAGCCACTTAGCTGTTAATGCTTAAGCACAGCGGAACTAAACTGTGAATCCATATTTGCTTAAAGTAATCCATTGGATTATATTGCAACCATGCTGACGACGATCACCGAATTGCCGGAATACATCAAGCGGGCAGAAGCCTTGCTCACAGAGCAAGAGCGTAAAGCTGTCATTGATTACCTTGCAGAACACCCAAAAGCGGGAGATCTGATGGAAGGCACGGGTGGCATTCGTAAATTACGGTGGAGTCGTGGCAGCAAAGGCAAAAGTGGTGGCGTAAGGGCTATTTATTATTATCACGATGAGCGAATACCGCTGTATTTACTCACGCTGTTTGGCAAAAACGAACGCGCGAATTTGTCTAAATCAGACAGAAATGCCTTGTCGAAGTTAGTTAGTATTCTTGTTGATACAGCATTGGAGAAACATCATGGCTAAGGCATTTGACAGTATTGCGCAGGGGTTGCAAGAAGCCATAGCGCTAAACAAGGGGCAACCTGTTGCTGCAAAAACGCATCGCCCGGCAGAGGTAGATGTGGCGGGGATTCGGCATAAACTGGGCATGACTCAGTTGGAGTTTGCCGCTAAGTTTTGCATTAGCGTGTCCACCTTGCGGCATTGGGAGCGGGGCGACCGCATACCACATGGGCCTGCTTTAGCATTATTGCATGTTGTCGCTAAAGAACCTCAAGCGGTGCTCAGGGCGCTGGCTTAGTAAGATACTGATGTTTACAAGAGCGCAGATGGTTAATAGCAACACACACTTATGAGGTGAACAATGTATCCATCTGTGAAAACGGTAGCGCCGCTGGATAATTATCTGTTGGCAGTGAGCTTTGATAACGGCGAAAAGGGCATTTTGGATATGAAACCCTATTTGGATTTCGGTGTATTTAAGCGGTTGCAAGATGTGGCAGTATTTAACCGGGTTCGGGTTTCATTTGACACCATAGAGTGGGATGCCGGTGTAGATCTTGCCCCTGAGTTTGTTTACAGCAAAAGCCAATGTTCAGCAGCTGAAAAAGTGACGACAGTTACCGCTTAACGGCACTGGTAGTAGATTAAGGTTTAGACATTTTATGATTCAAACAATAAACATATCTATGGTACACCGCATGTATGCTGGCGGAGACTGGAGTTGCGTTATCGAAATTCCGGCAGATCACAGTTTGGAAGACTTGCATGATGCTATTCAGGATGCGGTCGAATTTGATAACGACCACATGTATGAATTTTATATAGCAAATACCTACCGCGGAAAAAAGCTGCACAGGTATGATTGCGATGATGACATCATTGTCGAGACCACCGTAGCGCAGGTGTTTGCAGCGGCCACAGGCAAAAAAGTATTTTATATGTTTGACTATGGCGATAGCTGGCTATTTCAGTTAACGAAAAGTCGGAAGAAACCGCATACAGCTGAAACCGGAATGGCTTATCCACGTGTGGTTGCAGAACAGGGCTCTAAGCCAGAGCAGTATTCTGATTGGGACGAAGAGTAGTTATAACTACCCTGCCGATGCAAACTGAGTTGTCACAGACTTAACGATTGAAGGGAAATTAATGAAATTCATCTTATTTTTTATCGCGTTAATCTATCCGGTGCTCAGTGTCGCCAATACGGCAGAGATTAGCGTCATAAAACGTTCAGCGGATGCTTATATATTAACCCCGGCCTATGCGACCAATATCGGTTTGTTGAACACCGCAAAAGGAATAGTGCTGATTGACCCGATGCCGGGCGAAAACCAGCTGGAAGCGTTAGATGCGCTGGTAAAAAGTATCTTTGCTAAGCCAGTCAGTTATATTTTAAACACCCATGCACATAGTGATCATAGCGGTGGCAATGCCTACTTTATTGCCGCTGGCGCTGAGCTGATGCAATCTACGGCTGCGTTGGCAGATTTTGACAGCGTGACGGTGAAATCACACACGGCCAACGATGTCATCTTCTGGCATAAGCCGGGTAATACTATCTTTGTCGGCGATATTTATACCACTAATTGGCACCCGACGTTCTATGCCGGCGGCGTAGCGGGTTTTGTCGCGGCAGTTGATGCCATCTTAAATGTGGGTGATGAGCACAGTCTTATCGTACCGGGCCATGGTGCGCCCAGCGACAAACAGCAGCTTAAGCGATTCCGGCAGAACACCTTACAGTGGGTTGCACAAGTAAAAGTGTTGAGTGAGCAGGGCCAGACAGTCAGTGAGATTAAAGACCACGCTGAAATACAGCGCATTCTGCGCAAGTTTAACCCGGAAAATAACGCTGATTTTATTCCGCAGCCTGCCGTTGAACGTTTTATCGAACGAACGCTGACAGTGATAGAGAAAGGAATCTAACCAAATCTAAGGCAGTTGCAGGCTGCCTTCTAATAATATTTTTAGGGCAAATCGGAGAGTACTAAACTATGGAAGAAACATCATTTTTTGTAGAGTACGGCGCTAGCTTAATTGCTGTTTCTTCAACCTTGATTGGTGTAATTGTTACACAGCTTTTCAATTACCTGAATAAACGAAAAGAATTTTTGGAGCGTTCCAAGGAAAGTGCTCTTGAAAGAGACAGAGATTTCCAGAAAACAAATATCATTGATCCGTTGTTGAGATTTTTAGAACAGGATTTAAAAATGGCTCAACAGGTATACTCAAACGGATTGCATCAAAAAAGTGATGCCATGGAGTGCGACCATCAGTTCAATATGCTTATGTTGTCAGCAAAAATACAGGCCATGGACCCTAAGCTACACAGAAAATATGAAGAGTACACACAAGAAAAAGTTGCTCTCAATACTAAAGCGCTTTCTGAAGATAAATATGCAAAAGATATTAATGGAGCTTATAAAAGTTTAGAGAAGCTTAAGTTATTGGCTTCGGAAATAATACTGGGCTTAAGTCAGCATTATTCAAAACGGACCTAAAAAATTAATGCAACCGACTGCTGGCGCGTCGGCTGACTGAAGCGTCAGGCAGGAGAAAATATGCAATATTGCAACTATAAGATATTAATATTAGCATTTTCAATTTTAGTATTAAGCTCATGTGGTAAAACAACCCAAGAAGAGCAAGCTAAAAAATCTGTTAGGACATGCGAAGACGCAGTACTCTCTTACACTTATGCAAAAGATTTCATCAAACGTAATCTAAAAGCACCTGCAACAGCAAAGTTTCCGTCATTCCGTGAAATCAGTCATTCGTACAAAGGAAACTGTACTCACAGATTAATTGGATCGGTTGATGCACAAAATTCTTTTGGTGCTTTGACTCGGAACAATTTTGATGTCACGGTTAGGTATGACAGAGTAAAGGAAATATATTATCTTGAGTATATTTCAGTTGAATAAACCTTGCATAAAGTCAGTTAGCTGGAGTTCACCATGAGCTGGAGGGTTGATTTTGACTCAGAGTCACTTAAATCTCTTGAAGCTGGAATGAAGCGCGGTTACATAATCGAGTTAGCGGATGAACGAGACGATGGGTGTGAGCACACATACTTTGAAAAGGCTGCTGTGGGTGCGCTCGGAGGTTTAAAGATGCATATTTACTCAGATGAACATCCGCCGCCTCACTTTCATGTGAAATACAACGGTGAAGAGAATAGCTTCCGTATTGACGACGCCACGCCACTCTATCCTGATGGGGGCCTCAAAAAGTGGTTCAAAAATATCAAGAAATGGCACAAACAAAATAAAGCGGAACTCATTTTTACTTGGAATGCAATGAGACCGGAGGGGTGTCCTGTTGGACCAATAAAATGCTAACAAGCATCTTAAACAGCGCGGCCTATTGCTGCTGTACTCGCAACAAGTTGCTCGCCGTTTAGGCGTGCTTTAACTTAATGGAACCACAATGACTATCGGCACAATAGTAGAAAAAGTAATGTCCGACGGATGGACAATCATTGAAACTTATATTCCGGGTAAAGGGCTAAATAATGAATACTTGTATTGTGGGGAGTCTGCACCATCTGTCCAAATGACAGATAAGATAAGTGAGCAATACGGCGCTTATTCGCTAATAGAAAAGGATTTAAGAAGTGTCATTTTCTGGTTACAGGAAATTGAAAACCTAAAGCCGGATGATCTTGATCGCTGGAAAAAGCCTGAGAAGATGAATCTGGTGAAAGGCCTGTTTGTTGCGGCGCTTACTTTTTACGCTAAATGTTTCACTTCATGCGAAGGACGCCGCGTAAAACTTGAGAAATCAATTTTTGATACTGATGATTTAAAAGTTCATGAACATCTTATGAGTCTTCGACACAATTTTGCTGCTCATAGCGGAGCCGAAGGTTTTGAAGAGGTAAAAGTAAGCCTAGCTCTTCACCCTAATATCGAATCGAATATGAAACCTAAGCTTTACTCTGAGCTATCGCAGCCTGACTATATATCTGGTGAACAACTTGCTTTCAAAGCTTTAGCCGAAAAACTACGAAAAATGGTCTTTGAAAAAAGGGCTAGTGTCGGTGATAAAGTTTTGGAAAAAATAGTTGCTCCCAAAGGGAAAAAGTATTGGTACGAACAGGCAAAAGTTAACAAGTCAATGCAGCCGACCGCTAACGCGTCGGCTGATTGAGGCGTTAACGCCCACTGTTGGTCGCCACTACCACTAGTGTTTACGTCGCTAGCACTACTGACTAAGCCTTAGCAAATTATCGCAAATCACTGCTGCGGCGATGCCGACATTCAGTGATTCTGCTTCACCAAAAGCCGGGATAGTTATTTTGCGGCTGATAACATGCTCTAAATCGCTGCTGATACCATTGGCTTCGTTACCCAGCACGATAAAACCACCCGGTTGGCTAAGTTGCAGCTGATGCACTGACTCGCCACCCAAATAAGCGCCGTACACCGGTACTGTGCTGTGTGCCAGAAGCGGTTGCAGTGCCTGATAGTGCAGTTGCACGCGTAAAAATGAGCCTTTGGCGGCGGCGATTACCTTGGGGTTGTAGCAGTCGGCGGTATCCGCCGAGCAGACAATATGCTTAATGCCGTACCAGTCAGCCACGCGGATAATGGTACCTAAATTACCCGGGTCGTTAATTTGATCCAGTACCAGCACAAAGCCGTGGCTATGCGGCACAAAATCGCTCTGCGCCGGCATTTTTACCACCGCCAGCGCGGCGTCGTTACTGCTAAAAGTGCCTACCTTGACCAGCTCATCGGCGCTGCATTGTTGCACCAGCGCTGCTGCTTTTGGCTGCTGCGGATATTGCTGCAGGAACTTTTCTGTGGCGAACACCGCGTCGACCTGCCAGCCGGAGGCCAGTAGTTCTAACACCGCTTTTTCGCCTTCAACAAAAAACAGCTGTTCGGCTTTACGGTATTTTTTTTGCTGCAACGAGCGGATTAACTTGCTCCACTTTTGGCTGATCATTTAGTAAATACCTGCTTACCGTTAACCCAGGTTTGCTCTACCTCTGTCTGCCACAGCTGCTGTGGCGGAATATTATAAATATCGCGGTCTATCAGAATAAAATCGGCCCAGCTGCCCGGTGCCAGCGTGCCCATACTGTTTTCCTGAAAGGCACCGTAGGCGGCGTCAACAGTAAAAGAGCGCAGCGCTTCCGTTAAGCTGAGTTTTTGCTCCGGCAGCCAGCCGCCTTCGGGTTGGTTGTTATGATCTTGCCGGGTAACAGAAGCGTGAATACCGTGAAAGGCATTGGCCAGCTCGACCGGAAAGTCGGAGCCGCCGACAATAATGCTGCCCTGATCGATAAAGCTGCGCCAGGCGTAGGCACCACGCAGGCGGGCTACGCCTAAGCGATCGCCGGCCATATTTTTATCTGAAGTGGCATGCACCGCCTGCATGGCCGGTAATACATGCAACTTGGCAAAGCGCGGTATGTCTTTTGGCGAGACAATTTGCGCGTGCTCTATGCGGTGGCGGCTGGCGGCGCGTTTATCTGCCGGCACTAATTGCTCAAAGCGGTCCAGCACCAGGCGGTTGGCTAAATCACCTATCGCATGCACATTGGTTTGAAAACCGGCATCAATGGTTAGCTGCATAATTTGCGTTAACTGGTCCGGCTGGGTAACCAGCAAGCCTGTTTGCGAAGGCTGATCGCTGTAGGGCTCGATAAGGGCTGCGCCGCGGCTGCCAAGGGCACCATCGCCATAAATTTTTACTGAGCGGATGTCCAGAAAGTCGGTGTTATCATCAATAATACCGGCGGCAAGCCACTGCGGTAGCTGCGGGTCACGCGCCGATAGCATAGGGTAAATACGCATTGGTAGCTTTTGCTCTGCCGCCAGTTGCTGATACAGCTTGATGGTGCCGGTGTCGACGCCGGCATCATGCACGCTGGTTATGCCCAGCGCCAACAAGTGGGAAAAAGCCACGTTTAACGCCCGCAGTGAGTCGTTTTTATCCGGCTCGGGGATATGTTGCTCTACCAACGTCATAGCATTGTCTATCAGCACCCCGGTCGGGTTGCCTTTGCTGTCGCGGATAATTTCGCCGCCGGCCGGGTCCAGGGTGTCTTTGGTAATACCGGCCAGCGCCAGGGCTTTGCTGTTAGCCCAGCCGGCGTGGGCATCGATGCGTTTCAGGTATACCGGTTTGTCGCTGATGGCTTCATCGAGCAAGGCGGTGGTTGGAAATTGTTTATCCGGCCACAATACCTGGTTCCAGCCGCGGCCGATAATCCAGGGCGCGTCTTTATTGGCCTGAGCAAACTGTGCAACCCGTTTTACTGCATCTTGCTCGCTGGCGCTGCCGCGCAGCTCGGCCACTGCTAAATACTGTCCCAGCCCCAATACGTGGCCATGGCCATCGATTAACCCCGGTAGCAGGGTTTTGCCATTGCCACTTAATTGCTGCGCTTGCGGATATTGCTTTAGTAATGCGCTATCGCCACGGGCCAGCACTTTGCCGCTGACATCATCAAATACCAGCACGCTGAACTGCTGCAACTGACGTGCTGAATCGAAGCCGTAGCCTTTGATATCTGACAGTACAACGGGGGCGGCGCTAACACTGTTGGTAAAAAGATTGCCGGTAAAAAGGCCGGTAGTAAATAACGCACAAGCAAGGCTGGCAAAGCGCAACATAAGGTATTGTCCCGGTTTGGTTTTGCTGCCAACTATAGCAATAAAACAGCGCCGGCGGAATCCGGCGCTGTGGGTCAATCGGTGAGTTGCTGTGTTGCCTGCTCTATACGCTCGCGCGTATCGGGGTGGGAGCTGAGGTATTTTAACAAGCTGGCGGAAGCGTCATCGCTATCGCCGTGTTCGCTTAACAGTGCTGTCATGGCATCGGCAAAAGCAGAGGGTGACTTACCCAAAGCTTTCAGTTGCTGCAAGGCAAATTGATCGGCTTCGCGTTCCATATCACGCGAAAAGGCACTTTGCAGCAACGCAGAGCCCGAACCCAGCACCAGATCGGCAATGCCTTCAGGGTCGCCAAACAGAATGCCAAACACCAAAGCGGCGCCCAATGACTGTGCCACTAAACGCACGCTATGCTGGCCTTCAACATGGCCGATCTCATGCAACAATACCGCCAGTAATGCGTCCGGTTTGTCGTGCAGTAGTTTCACCAGGTCGTCGGTTACTACGACAGTGCCGTCGGGTAGGGCAAAGGCATTAGCTCCGAAAAAATCTGATTTATACAGGTACAACGTATAGTTGCTCTGTTGCAAAGGTAGCTGCTGCAATGCCATTTGCCAGTGGTACTGCACAGCCGCCTGTTCTGGGGCCGCTAACTCTGTAGGCTGCAGCACGGTTTTTTGCAAGCTATAGAAGGTTTGTTGGCCCATTTGGCGTTTTACGCTGTCAGGTACCAGCGGCACGGCGGCAACGGCCAGCATGGGCATCGCATACACAATAATCCACCACAGCAACAGCGGTGATAACACAATGGCAGCCAGGATAGACAACTTTTGGCTTTCCAGCCAGGCGGCCATTTTGGCTTTGCTGCTAAGTTGTGGCCAACGAAAGCCGGCGTCATCCGGCACAAATACTGCGCCGTCACGTAGCTGCAGTTCAACCGCTAAACCAGGCAGTACTGTACCAAAGCGGTAATCATCCGCGGCAGCATTGCAAAGACTGCGCTTGTCTGTTGCACTGATGATATTCAGCCGCCCGGTCGGGCTGATCTCGGCCACAGCAGCATATAAGGTGCTGCTGGCGGCTTGATGGAATTGCCCGGTAACCCGGTGGCTGCCCGGCATCAGGCTAACGACACATCTATATCAAATAAACCGACAGCTTCTTCGCCAAAGGCGTTGCCGTCTTGCTGTGCCTGGTCGGCCAAAGTGTCGGCTTGAGGGTATACAGCAACAGTGGTAACAGAGGCCAGATAGGCGGCTTTGCGAATTTTCGCCCATGGGTATGCCAGACTTAAAGTAACCACAATGGCCAGTAAATTGGTGAAGGTTAACCATAAAAACGGCATTACCCGTGCTTCAGATTTTAGTTTGGCAATTTCCGGCAGCTCAGTGTTATCAAACAAATGGTTGCGGATCATGGTTTGATAAATGGCACCGCTCATGGCGAATACCAAAAAATACAGCACAAAAAATAACACGGTAGAAAGGCCAAACACACCGTTTATACCGCTGTCGGTGCCAAATGCGGTGGCGCCAACGGCTAAAGCAGAAATAACGCTGAAGGCAATAACGACACAAACAACTGCAGCGATAGTCACCAGAGCGGCAATGTAGTAGTTGCCGGTTTCAGTGTTTACCTGAAATTTTTTGCCACCATAACTGATGTTACCGTACACAAACTGGTCAATACGTTTCAGTACCCACGGCATAGCTAAATACAGGGTAAATACCGCCAGCACCGGCAGCAACACAAAATGTTTAAATGCGTTGCCATAGTCACCGTTAAATGCAAAGCGCACATTACGATAGCTGGTCATACGCATATTGAATTTTAAACTTTGTACAATCAGCCAGGGCGAGGCTATTAACAGCGCTAATGCCAGCAGTAAGGCCAATGCCGGAGAAACGGCAGATAATACAAAAAACAAAGCAAATACGATTACCGCAACAATACGGCCTTTTAGAATTTGCATTGGAGTAGCCAGATAACGAAAAGGTTGGTTCTCTATCCGGGTATGGCCATAAAAGTATTGGTTGGTGCGCACCTTAGCCCAGGCACTGTAAATACCCAGCGTCACGATACTAAGTAATAAATTAACCATCCAAATACCAAAAAACTCACCGGCTTTACCGCTGAATGCCACTTTGCCAAGACGGGCAGGGGCTTGTTGCGGCAATGATGTGTCGGTGTTGAAAGCATTTTCCATATATAGTACAGCCTTATTGTTATGTATGTGTAAAATAAAGGCGGCATTATAATCAGTTAACTTTATTTTTTTAAAACTATTTTTAGTTTGTTTTTAACAAAAGTGTGGCGCAAATTGAATAATCTATTGCGCCACACCGCATAGCCTGATCTAAGCATATGAGCATGTCCGGCGTGCAGGTTGCGACGTCGGTGCATGTTACCCGGTCGATATCGCCCGTAAAAACCGGGCTTAACCAACATTACCGCCCTGACACAATCTGGCCGGGTCGAGCAGTTGCTCCAGTTCGCTGCGGCTATAGCTGGTGTGCTCCAGCGCAACATCCAGTACCGGCCTTTGCTGCTTATAGGCCTGCTTGGCGATCTCCGCGGCTTTGGCATAGCCAATCAGCGGGTTTAGTGCGGTTACCAAAATAGGGTTTAACGCCAGCGCTTTGCTGATATTGTCTTCCAGTACCGTAAAATCACGGATGGCCTGATCGGCCAGGGCAGTGCAACCATTGGCAAGTAATTCAACACTTTGCAGCAGGTTATAGGCAATCACCGGCAGCATGACATTCAATTCAAAGTTACCGGACTGGCCGGCCAGCGTAATGGTAGCGTCGTTACCCACTACCTGAGCGCACAGCATGGCCACGGCTTCAGGGATCACCGGATTTACTTTGCCCGGCATAATAGATGAGCCGGGTTGTAACGCCGGCAAGGCAATCTCACCCAGCCCGGCCAGCGGACCGGAATTCATCCAGCGTAAATCGTTGCTGATTTTCAGCATGCTTACCGCCAGGGTTTTTAACGCACCCGAAGTGGCAACTGTGCTGTCTTGTGAGCTGATAGCACTGAAAAAGTTATCGGCCGGATGAAATGCCAGCCCGGTGTTGTCGCTGAGTTGCCGGCAAAAAAGGGCGGCAAAGCGCGGGTCGGCGTTAATACCACTGCCAACCGCTGTGCCACCTTGCGCCAGTGCCTGCAGTTGCTGCAGTTGTTGTTGCAAGCCGTGTTCTGTCTGCGCCAACTGAGCCTGCCAGCCGCCCAGTACCTGGCTGAAGCTTACCGGCATAGCATCCATTAAGTGGGTGCGGCCGGTTTTTACAATATGGCCAATTTGCTGGCTTTTACTCACCAGCACCATTTGCAGATGCTGCAGCGCCGGCAGTAGCTGCTGCTGAATTGCCAGCGCAGCGCTGACATGAATAGCGCTGGGGACAGTATCGTTGCTGCTTTGCCCCAGATTAACATGATCATTCGGGTTTACTGTCTGGCCAAGCTGACGGCCGGCGAGCGTGGCCAGTACTTCATTCACATTCATATTGCTGCTGGTAGCTGAGCCGGTTTGAAACACATCTAACGGATATTGCTGCATGTCGGTTTCAGCCAATTGTGCATCAGCGGCGTGGCTTATCGCTGTAGCAATGTTGGCCTCAAGTAAGCCCAGTTGCTGGTTGGCAGAGGCTGCGGCTTTTTTTATTTGCAGTAAGGCCTGAATAAAACCCCGTGGTAGTTTGAGGCTGCTAAGGCGGAAATTTTGCACTGCACGCTGTGTTTGCGCCTGGTACAGTGCCGAAACCGGTACCTGTAACTCCCCCATGCTGTCATGTTCAGTGCGGGTTTTCATAACAACTCCTTAGTGTTGCGGTGTAATCTTGCTATTAGTTGTACTTGCTTTAGGGCAATGTTGCCAGTTTAGCGATGCGATAAAGTGGTTGTTCAGCAAGGTGAAACTGTACAGCTAACAGCGTGCTGTGAGGCAGGATAAATGGACTTTTGCGGCGAATCCCGGTATAAATAACGCCACAATAACTAATAAGCTGATTATTTCTACCCGCCCATGTTGCAAAGGCTATACGTCTTCTATGCTTAGTTAACTGCCTTTGGATATCAACAACTTAATCTTTAAGATAAGCTGGGCACACTAAGCTTGTGACAAGAATTATTTTAATAAGGATACGCGACAGCTATGACACTTTTGTGGATTTTACTTCTGCCGCTGCTGGGGGCTTTGGTGCCGGTGCTTACTGCTAAGTGGAACCGCAGTGCCTGTGCTCTTGCCACTGCTATACCACCGGCGTTAGCGCTGATGCTGTTGCTGTATCATGCTGAAACCATACTGGCCGGCGAAAGCCTGCGGTTTTTCCTGCAGTGGATACCGTTGTTGGGGCTAGATATTGTTATCCGCCTCGATGGTTTGGCGTTTTTATTCAGTTTGCTGATCTTAGGTATTGGCCTGTTAATTATTCTGTATGCGCGCTATTACCTGTCTGAGCGTGATTCTATGCCGCGCTTTTATGCCTACCTTATGCTGTTTATGACGGCAATGCTGGGCATAGTGCTGTCCGGCAATTTGCTGCAATTGTGGCTGTTTTGGGAGCTGACCAGTATCAGCTCGTTTTTGCTGATCAGTTTCTGGTGGCATAAAGCAGAGGCTCGCCGCGGCGCGCGTATGGCATTAACGGTAACCGGTGCCGGTGGTCTGGCATTGCTGGCGGCGTTTTTGTTGCTTGGTGAGATTGTCGGCAGCTATGACCTGGAGATAGTGCTGGCCAGTACTGATATTATTCAGCAGCACGCCTGGTACCCGCTGCTGTTGGTGCTGTTTTTGTTGGGCTGTTTTACCAAATCGGCGCAATTCCCGTTCCATTTCTGGCTGCCTAATGCCATGGCAGCGCCAACGCCGGTAAGTGCTTACTTACACTCGGCTACTATGGTAAAGGCGGGTATCTTTTTGCTGGCGCGGTTTTATCCGGCGCTATCCGGCACCGAGCTGTGGTTTATTCTGGTTAGTTTAACCGGGTTGGCAACCCTGTTAGTCGGTGCCTATCTGGCGCTGTTTAAGCATGACTTAAAAGGCTTGTTGGCGTACTCCACTATCAGTCACCTGGGTTTAATTACCTTGTTATTTGGTTTAGGCAGCGACTTGGCGGCTGTGGCCGGGGTGTTTCACATTATTAATCACGCCACTTTTAAAGCGTCGTTATTTATGGCTGCCGGTATTATTGATCACGAGTCGGGCTCGCGCGATATGCGCAAACTTAATGGTTTATGGCAATTTATGCCGATAACCGCCACCCTCGCCATGGTTGCGGCAGCGGCGATGGCCGGCGTGCCGTTACTGAACGGCTTTTTATCAAAAGAAATGTTTTTTGCCGAAACCCTGCATCAGCATTTACTCGGTTCATTGTCTTGGGTAATACCGGTGCTGGCGACAGTGGCGGCGGTGTTTTCGGTGGCTTATTCGATGCGGTTTATTCACGACGTGTTCTTTAACGGCCAACCCAAAGGCCTTACAAAAACACCGCATGAGCCGCCGCGTTATATGCGGGTGCCGGTAGAAGTATTGGTAGCCTTGTGTATTTTGGTCGGTATTTTCCCGGGTTATATCGTTGGCGACTTGTTGCATGCGGCATCAGCTGCGGTATTGGGTGGTGAGGTACCAGAGTACAGTCTCGCTATCTGGCATGGTATTAACTTGCCGCTGCTGATGAGTGTGCTGGCGCTGGCCGGCGGTACGCTGATTTATGTCAATCGTAAACATTTGTTCGACTTTCAGAATTCATTACCGGATTTTGATGCGCTGAACAGTTTTGAAAGCGGGATAAAAAAGTTTGCCGCCCGGTGTGAGCGGTTGTATGACTGGCTGGATAATGGCTCATTGCAACGCTATATGACCTTGTTGTTATGTGCATTTATTGTATTAGCCGGCATGCCGTTGCTACACCTGGATACGCTGTGGGGCGGGCGCGATGAACTGGCGGTGGATGCCGTAAATGCTGCCGGCGCAGCTATGTTACTGATTGCAGCCTTTGCTACGGTGATTTGGCATCGCAAACGGGTTATCGCCTTGCTGATGATTTCAGTAGTAGGCTTAATGGTGTCTATTGCCTTTACGCGGTTTTCGGCGCCGGATTTAGCGTTGACACAACTGTCGGTAGAAGTGGTTACCATTATTCTTTTAATGCTGGCGCTATTCTTTTTACCGCATAAAACGCCGAAGCAATCGGAAGCATCGCGGGTAGTGCGTGATATCAGTATTGCCAGCATGGTGGGAGTGATTGTCGGTAGCTTAAGTTATGCCCTGATGACGCGACCGTTCAGTACCATTTCAGACTTTTTTATTGCCAATGCTAAAACCGGCGGTGGTGGCACCAATGTGGTTAACGTCATCCTGGTCGACTTCCGTGGCTTTGATACGCTGGGCGAAATTACGGTATTGGGCATAGCCTCATTGGGTATCTTTAAGTTATTGACCCGTATACCGTTGTTTAAACCCAGCAGTGATGGTGACGGCCGGCCCTGGGCTGTTGAGCGCCATTCATTATTATTGTCTACCGTGTCACAAAGCCTGTTGCCTCTGGCGATTATGGTGTCGGTGTATATTTTCTTCCGCGGCCACAACTTACCGGGCGGTGGCTTTATTGCCGGCCTGGTTACTGCGGTGGCGATTATTCTGCAGTATATCGCTCAGGGTGTTGACTGGGTGAAAGCACGGATGAACGTAGAATACCAGCGTGTGGTTGCAGTAGGCTTGTTGATAGCGTTATTTACCGGTATCGCCAGTTGGTTGTTTAACCGGCCGTTTTTAACCTCCTGGTTTGATTATTTTGATATTCCGCTGCTGGGTAAAATTGAATTGGCCAGTGCAATTGCCTTTGATCTTGGTGTGTATGTCACCGTAGTAGGCTCTACGCTGCTTATTCTGGCCAGTTTAGGCAAGATGACCACCAGCCATCGTCCTGTGCATAAGGAGTCGATTTAATGGAAACTCTGTTTGCCTGTTGTATCGGCTTTTTAACGGCCTGCGGCGTGTTTCTGATGTTGCGCGGCCGCACTTTCCCCGTGGTATTAGGCCTGACTATGTTGTCCTACGCGGTTAACCTGTTTATTTTTTCTTCCGGTCGTTTGACATTACGTGGTGCTGCGGTGCTGGGTACCACTGAGCAATACGCCGACCCGTTGCCCCAGGCGCTGGTACTCACTGCCATAGTGATAGGTTTTGCCATGACTGCTTTTCTGGTGATCCTTGCTATACGTGCGCGGGCAGATTTAGGTAATGATCATGTTGACGGTAAATTACCGGACGCAACCAATATGAAGAAGGAAAGCCGTTGATGTGGCATTTGATTACAGCGCCGGTGCTACTGCCGATGCTGACCGCCTTAGTTATTATGTTACCACCGGTGCACTATTCGCCAATGCGCCGGCGTTGGCTGAGTATGATATCAGCTGCTATTCAGCTGATACTTGCACTAATGTTATTACTGCAGGTGCAACAGCAGGGAATGTTGCACTATGCGGTAGGCAATTGGCAGGCGCCGTTTGGTATTATTCTGGTGGCGGATAAGCTGTCGGTAGTGATGGTGTGTTTAACCTCATTTCTGGCATTGGGCGCTATCAGCTACGGCAGCGCCGGTGAAGATGAAAAAGGTTCTTTCTTCCACCCGCTGTTCCAGTTTCAGATTATGGGTATTAACGGTGCTTTTTTAACCGGCGATTTATTTAACTTGTTTGTGTTTTTTGAAGTACTGCTGATCGCCTCTTATGCCCTGCTTATCCATGCCGGTGGCAAAAATAAAACCAAAGCCGCGGTACATTACGTGGTACTTAACCTTAGCGGCTCAGCCATCTTTTTATTCGCGCTGGCTGTACTGTATGGCACTCTGGGTACCTTGAATATTGCGGATATGACAGTGAAAGTCGCAGCTTTGCCGGCAGAAGATATGATGTTGGTAAAGGCCGGCGGCCTGATGCTGATGATAGTGTTTGCGCTTAAAGCGGCGGTATTACCGTTGCAATTCTGGCTGCCGGCGACCTATTCATCGGCATCTGCGCCGGTGGCGGCATTGTTTGCGGTGATGACAAAAATTGGGGTTTATGCCTTGCTCCGGGTATACAGTTCGGTGTTTGGCGAAGGGGCAGGGCCGTTGGCCGGGCTTGCAGCAGACTGGCTGTTACCGGCAGGACTCGCCACCATAGCTTTAGGTGCAGTTGGTGTGATGGCGAGCCGGGACTTTCGTAAACTCGTTGCGAATCTGGTGCTGGTCTCTGTAGGCACCCTTGTCAGCTTAGTGGCGTTGCAAACAGAGTTGTCGGCCGCTGCGGCGCTGTACTACACCGTACACTCCACACTGGTTACTGCGGCGCTGTTCCTGCTGGCCGATTTAATTGCTAACCAGCGCGGTAAAGCTGCCGACCGCTTAGTATCGGGGCGGCGGGTGATCCAGCCGGTGTTGTTAGGCGGTTTGTTTATATTGGCCGCGTTAACGGTGGCGGGCTTGCCGCCATTTTCCGGCTTTATCGGTAAGCTGATGTTATTACAGGCAGCAACTGAACCCACAAGCCGTTTGTTATTGTGGAGTTTTATTTTAATCAGCAGCCTGTTGGTTATTATTGGTTTGTCGCGTGCCGGCAGCACCTTGTTTTGGCGTATCAGCGGCAGTGATGCCAGCGGAGAAAAAGCAGCGCCGCTGCAGGTATTTGGTGTGTGTTGGTTGTTATTGGCCAGCCCGCTACTGGTGGTATTTGCCGGCCCGCTGACCGGGTTGTCGCAACAGGCCGCAGCGCAGTTATATGACACCGCCGGCACGGTAGACATTATTCTGCGTCAGCCAGCGTCTCAAGGAGACACACCATGAGGTTTAAGCCTAAATACCGTTGGTTGCCTACGCCCTACCGCAGTATGCTGTTATTGCTGGTGTGGTTGTTACTAAACCAAAGCGTAGAAGCGGTACACTTATTTTTCGGCAGCTTGCTGGCACTGGTCATTCCGCTACTGACATTACGTTTTCGTGATCCGCAGCCACTGATTGAGCGGCCGGTGTTGGCACTGCGTTACATACTACGGGTTTTTGGCGATATTATTACCGCGAATGCTCAGGTAGCAGTGTTGATCCTCGGGCCGAAGCGGCGGTTAAATCCGGCTTTTGTGCGGGTGCCGCTCGATTTGCAACACGAATTACCGATCACCATTTTAGCCAGTACGGTATCGATGACGCCGGGTACGGTCAGCGCAGAAATTTATCCCAGTGCCGAATTGCTTGTGCCCGGTGAGCCGCTGCCGCAGCGTTGGTTACTGATACATGTGTTAAATCTGAGCGATGAAGCTGAACTGGTTGCCTCAATTAAACAGCGTTATGAAGCTCCGTTGAAGGAGATTTTCCAATGTTAGATAAGGTTATTATGCTGGTGTTTGCCATGATCAGCATTGCTTTGTTATTAAACCTGTGGCGTTTGTTGCGGGGGCCCAGTTTGCCGGACCGTATACTGGCACTGGATACCATGTACATTAACAGCATAGCGTTGATTATTCTGTATGGCTTATTGATGGGCTCTCCGTTGTATTTTGAAGCGGCATTGCTGATTGCGATGCTGGGATTTGTCAGCACGGTGGCGGTCTGTAAGTTTCTGTTACGCGGCGATATTATTGAGTAGGAGTACCTGATGCAACATTGGATGGAATGGGCAGTAGCATTTTTTCTGTTATTGGGAGGCAGTTTTGTGCTGATTGGTTCTATTGGCCTGAGCAGAATGCCGGATTTTTTTATGCGGCTACACGGGCCTACTAAAGCCACTACACTGGGCATGGGCGGTATCTTATTAGGCTCTATTTTCTTTTTCAGTATTTCCGGTGATGTAAGTGTGCATGAATTACTGATCACCATCTTTTTACTGATAACTGCCCCTATCAGTGCGCATATGTTGATTAAGACGGCATTACATCATAAGTTGAAAGCGATAGATAAAACTGCTGGCCTGGACAATATTCATCCGGCCCAGCAGAAACAACATGACCGGCAACCAAAGCCTTAGCGATTAGCTTTCGTCAAAGCCGTTTTTAATCAAATCGACTACCGCGCTGAGCGCCTGTTCAGCGTCTTCGCCTTCGGCACATACCTGCAAGGTTTTGCCTTTGCTGCTGGCCAGCATCAACAAAGCTAACACGCTACAAGCGTCTGCCGTTTTATCTTCCTGAGTCAGCTCAATATGGGCACTAAACTGCTGACATAGCTGAGCCAGCTTGGTCGCTGCTCTGGCATGCAAACCCAAGGGGTTAACAATGGTGACGGTTTCACTGAATTTGGCCATCTTCACGCCTTATTGTGGTGGCGTACCAGCTCGCGGTGGCGCAGCTGCACGTCATCACGTGAACTACGGTAGCTCTCTGCCAGACTTTCAACCATATAAACTGAACGGTGCTGGCCGCCGGTGCAGCCAATGGCAATAGTCAGATAACTGCGGTTATTACGCTCTAAATGGGGTAGCCAGGTGCTGATAAAGCTGTTTATTTGCCAAATGTACTTTGCCACCACCGGTTGTGCCGCCAGATAATCTTTTACCGGTTGATCCAGCCCGGTTAGCGGTTTTAGATCCGGCTCCCAGTGGGGATTGGGCAAAAAGCGGGCATCAAAAACAAAGTCGGCATCTTTGGGTATGCCGTACTTAAAACCAAAAGATTCAAATAAAATAACTAACCGGCCGGTTTTCTGCCCCAAAATGCGTTCGCGCAGTTGCTCGGCTAACTGATGTACGTTTAAGTCGGTAGTATCGATATACAGATCGGCGCGGCTGGAAATGGGGTCTAACAGCTGTTGCTCGCGTGATATGGCTTCGTCCAGTGACATAGCCTGATGTGACAACGGATGCAGCCGGCGCGTTTCGCTAAAGCGTTTAATCAGGCTGGCGTGGTCGGCATCCAGATACAGGATGGTTAAATCCAGTTTTCGCGGCAGGTAAGATAATATTTCGGCTAATTCATCCGGGTCTTGCGGCAGGTTACGCACATCAATACTGACCGCTACTCGCTCGTATTGGCCCATTACAGTGGTAGCGAGGGTCGACAGCAGGTTTACCGGAATATTGTCTACACAATAGTAGCCGAGGTCTTCCATTACACGCAGCGCAACAGATTTGCCTGAGCCGGAGCGACCGCTGACTACCAGTAATTTCATTTAGCCGTTTCCATCGCGCTGTATTCAAGCAGCAGTTGATATAATTGCTGGTTAGTTTCGGCGTGGCGGATTTTCTTTGTCAGCTCTTTTTGACTGAGTAATCGCGCGATACCGGCCAGGGTGCTCAGGTGTGCCTGGCATTGATCTTCCGGAATTAAAATAGCACAGAAAATGTCCACCGGCTGATTATCAATGGCGTCAAACGGGATAGCTTCTTTACTTACCACAAACACCAGCATTGGCTGGGTTACACATTTTAGTTTGCCGTGCGGAATGGCAATACCACCCCCTATGCCGGTTGAGCCGAGCTTTTCACGTGTCATCAGCGCTTCAAGAATGCTGTATTCAGTCATATCAGGCAATTGCTGGTGTGCCAGCTCAGCGATATATTCCAGAATGCGCTTTTTGCTGTTAAAAAGAACTGCACTTTTAGTGCAGTTCTCGGCAAGCATAGAGGTTAAATTCATCATCATCTAATCAGTGTCGGGCTATTTTCTCTTTATGCTTAATGACCTGGCGATCTAGTTTGTCTATCAACTGGTCAATTGCAGCATACATATTTTCATTTTCAGATACGGCAAACACTTCGCCACCGTTCAGGTGCAGCTTGGCTTCGGCGATCTGCTTCAATTTTTCCACGTTTAGGATCACATGTACATTGTTTATATGATCAAAATGCCGTTCCAGTTTAGCGAACTTGTTGTCTACGTATTCTTTTAAGGCAGAAGTAATTTCAACATGACGACCGGTTAGATTGATTTGCATAGACATATTCCTTCTTTAGGCTTATTTACATCAAGGTCTTGCGTTGATTTGACGGCGGAATAAACAACGACTCCCGATACTTGGCAATAGTTCGCCTGGCAACGTTGATGCCTTGCTCCAGCAGAATGTCAGCCATTTTACTGTCGCTAAGCGGTTTAGCCGGGTTCTCCGCCGCCACTAATTTCTTAATAAAAGCGCGGATGGCTGTGGAGGAACACTCGCCTCCGCTCTCCGTACTGACATGACTGGAAAAGAAGAACTTAAGTTCAAAAATACCTCGTGGTGTATGCATATACTTTTGTGTGGTAACCCGGGAAATGGTGGACTCGTGCATACCAACCATCTCAGCAACGTCATTTAACACCATAGGTTTCATGGCTTCCTCACCATGTTCAAAAAATGCTTGCTGCTGCTGCACGATGCAGTTCGCCACTTTTAATAAGGTCTCGTTCCGGCTCTCCAGGCTTTTCAAAAACCATTTTGCTTCCTGTAAATGCGAGCGGATAAACTGGCTGTCAGAGCTGTTTTTTGCCGTGCGTGACATAGCGGCATACTGCTGATTTATCCTTACCTTGGGCATAGCGTCTGGGTTAAGCTCAACCTGCCAGCGTCCTTTCACTTTTTGTACACTGACGTCCGGAATAACATACTGTTGTTCTTCGCGGATTACGTCGGCACCCGGTCTTGGGTTAAGGCTGTGGATCAGCTGCATGACTTCTTTTAACTCATCCTCTTTGAGTCTAGTCACTCGCATCAAAGAACGAAAGTCGCGATTCGCTAAAAATTCGCAATGTTCGCTAATCATATGGCGTGCTTCAGCCAGATAGGGCGTGTCGGGGGCAAACTGGCGTAGTTGGACTAACAGGCATTCCTGTACAGAGCGGGCACCAACACCTACCGGATCAAATAACTGGATGCGCTTAATTACGGCTTCTACTTCGTCGGCTTCAATTTCATCTGCACCGAGTGATTCCAGAATGTCGTCACAGCTGATAGTAAGCAGGCCGTTCTCGTCGATGGCCTCAATGATAATTTCTGCGATGGCACGGTCAGTGTCAGAAAAAGGGGTAAGTTGCATTTGCCAGCGCAAATAATCCTGCAGGCTTTCACTGGTTTCTCCCTGATACACATGGTCTTCGTCACTGCCACTATTGCCGGCACTGACCGGAGCGGCGCTGACTAAATCATCCCAGTTATTATCCAGCGGTAAATCTTCCTGGATATTTTGCTCTGTCATCGACTCACTGCTATCGGGCTCTGCCGGCTCATAGCTGTCGTCCGCACTGTGATCGAGGTCACTGGTGTTATCAGTTGCTTGCTCTGGTTCCTTGGGTTCAGCGTTAAAGCTATCGTACTCGTCTTCTGCTTCCAATAATGGATTGGCATCGAGAGCTTCCTGAATTTCCTGTTGCAACTCAATCGTCGACAGCTGTAGCAGGCGTATAGCCTGCTGTAGCTGTGGCGTCATGGTTAGTTGCTGTCCTAAGCGAAGTTGCAAAGAGGGCTTCATCTACTTCTACCATTCTCCTGAGTGACACACTGGCATTATTTTTTGCTAACTATAGCCTGAATTGTTCGCCCAGGTATACATCCCGTACTTTTTGATTAGACAGTACTTCCTGCGGCGGCCCGGACGCAATCAGCTCACCGTGACTGACAATATAGGCAATTTCGCACACATCCAGCGTTTCACGCACATTGTGGTCGGTAATTAATACGCCGATACCACGCTGACATAAATGCTGGATAATTTTTTTAATATCCAATACCGAAATAGGGTCTACGCCGGCAAAGGGTTCATCTAACAGAATAAACGCCGGGTTAGCCGCCAGCGCTCTGGCAATTTCCACGCGACGGCGTTCACCACCGGACAAGCTCATACCCAAACTGTTTTTTATATGACCAATGTGGAATTCTTCCAGTAAATCGTCAGCCAGTTCTTCGCGTTTGGCCGCGGTTAAGTCTTTACGGGTTTGTAAAATAGCCAGCAAGTTGTCATATACACTGAGCTTACGAAAGATAGAGCTTTCTTGCGGCAGGTAGCCAATGCCTTGTCTGGCACGGGCATGGATAGGGTCAAAGGTAATATCTTTGTCGTTCAGACTGATAGTGCCTTTATCAGACGGCACCAAACCAACAATCATATAAAAAGTGGTGGTTTTGCCGGCACCGTTCGGACCGAGCAAGCCGACAATTTGTCCGGCATTCACTTCCAGGCTGACGTCTTTTACAACCTGCCTGCCTTTGTAACTTTTAGCCAGATGGGAGGCAACTAACTTCATGGATTGTTTTTTTCCTCCGGCGTAAAGATAGTAGTGACGCGTTTAGATTCGTCGCTTTGCGCGCTAAGTTCCTGCTTCTCTACGTTATACCTTATTGTGGAAGCCTTTACTACGCTGCCGCTTTGCGCCAATTCGGCGTCACCGGTTAAGATTAGCATCCTGCTGGCGGGTTCATAACGTATTTCATTGGCTTTAGCTGTTACCGGCTGGCCGTCAGCCAATAGCTGCGAATAACTGACCGGATTGCCGGTAGCAACGTAGACCTCTTTGCCTTTGCCGGCACTGGCATTAATTTCCAGTTGGTCTGCCTTCATTTGCAATGAACCCTGAGTTACTACGACATTACTACGGTAGGTTAAGACGTTTTCTTTCAGCGACGACAAATTGTCAGCATCGATCTGAATTTGCTGGCTGTAGTCAGGCTGCTGCGCCAGAACGACACTGCTGCTGAGCAGCAATAAGACAGACATAATTTTATTGTTCATTGTGATATACCGTTTGCTGGTGTTGTAACAGTTGCAAGCTGCCATTGGTTAGATCAGCCTGTAAGCCAACGCCTTTGATATAAAAACCTTTGCCCTGAATAAATACAGCGGCATCGTTTTGTAACGTGTTGTCCGGAAATAACATTTTTAACGTTTCTGTTTCTATCCGTTCTATCAGTTCATCCGGCATCAGGCTTTCAATACTGACTTGTTGCTCCAGAATAACTCTGTCCTGATTAAACCAAATGGCCTGCCGGCTGCTGGCTTTCCAGCCGGGTTGATGTGCTTCGTTGTACAGGGTATATACCGGATTTTCAAATCGGGTAAAACCGAGCAATTCAAAATGCTCTAACCGGTCGGCACTAACGGTATCAGCCAGATAGCCCTGTTCATCGTACAGGCGACGGGTAACCTTTTGCGCAACGTAGTCCGGCAATAATTCCTGGTCGGTCTGCAAGGTGTCGCCGTCATCTGCCGGCTGAAACCACAAATAAGCGGCCGTTCCGGTTAACAAAATAACGATAAAGACAAAAAACTTTCTCATGTGCTGCTGCCGTCAAATAAACCGAAACGGTGCTGGCTAATCAGCAGTAAGTCGCAAAGTTCGCGTACGGCGCCGAAGCCGCCCGGCAAGCTGGTAATATAATCGGCCTGCTGCACCAGATAAGGGTGGGCGTCTTTAACGGCTACCGCCAAACCACACTGCTGCATAACTGACCAATCTGCCAGGTCATCGCCGATGTAGGCAATTTGCGCCGGCGTAAGTTGCAATTGCTGTTGTAAATCAGCAAAGGCGGCCAGTTTATTTTCCTGGCCCTGGTAAATGTAAGGCACTGTCAGCGATGTCATGCGTTGTTGTACAATGGCTGAATTCCGCCCGGTGATAACTGCCACTTCGATACCGGCCTGGCGCAAGGCTTTGATGCCGTAGCCGTCACGGGTATGAAAGGCTTTTAGTTCTTCACCGTTATTGCCAAGGTAAATCCGGCCATCGGAAAATACGCCGTCGACATCGCAAATCAGCAGTTTTATTGCTGCTGCCTTAGTGTTGATTGCGCTGCTGACCGGCTGATACAGGCTGTCAAATAGTGTCATGTTACAGTACTCCGGCCCGCAATAAGTCATGCATATTCATGGCGCCAACAGGTTTGCCGGTGTCGTTAAGAATAATCAAGCCATTTATCTTCTTCTGTTGCATGATTTGCAGCGCTTCAGCTGCCAGCATCTGTGGCTGAGCGGTAACGCAGCGGCGGGTCATTACATCGGCGATAACATTGGTATGGATATCGTAGCGCTGATCGAGAATACGGCGTAAATCGCCATCGGTAAAGATACCGGCTAGTGCGCCTGCATCGTCCACTACGGCAGTCATGCCAAGGCCTTTTTTTGATATTTCCAGCAGAGCGTCTTTGATGGTGGCGCTTTGCACAACGACAGGGACTTCAGTGCCGCTGTGCATAATATCTTCCAGCCGCAGCAGCAGCTTACGGCCAAGGCTGCCGCCGGGGTGTGATAACGCAAAATCTTCGGCTGAAAAACCGCGGGCATCAAGCAGCGCGACCGCCAGGGCATCACCCATGGCCAGTGTTGCGGTGGTGCTGGCTGTTGGTGCCAAACCCAACGGGCAGGCTTCCTGTTCAACTTTTACGCATAAATGCGCATCGGCCAGTTTCGCCAGCGTGGAGGCCGGGTTACCGGTCATTGCAATCAGCTTAATACCCAGCCGTTTAATCAGTGGGATAATAGTCAGTACCTCCGGTGTCTCGCCGGAGTTGGAAATAGCAATGACCACATCTTCTGCGGACAACATGCCTAAATCGCCATGGCTGGCTTCGCCCGGATGGACAAAGAAAGCCGGTGTACCGGTAGATGCCAGGGTGGCGGCAATTTTGTTGGCAATATGGCCGGATTTACCCATGCCGGACACGATGGTTTTGCCTTTGCTGTCAAAAATCAGCTGACAAGCCAGATTGAAGCCGTTATCCAGATACTGTTGCAATTGTACTACGGCTTCAGCTTCAATCCTTAGTACTTCGGCGGCGCGGATACGAAAATCTGTTGTCATATTAGTCTCTGATTATGCGGGGGTCAGGGCATTGAACAGCAGGTACTGATAACCGATAAAGCCGGCCAACAGCACTATACCTTCAGCGCGGTTAATACGTCTGATTTTACCCAGCCGCAGTGACATCAGTAACATGGCTAAAGTAGCCGCTATCATGACATAACTGTCGCGACTGCCGGCCATAGGATCCAGACCGGCAGGGCCTATAACCGCACCAAGGCCCAGCACGGCCAGAATATTAAAAATATTCGAGCCGATAATATTGCCCAGCGCCAAATCGTCTTCACCTTTGAGTATACCGATAATACTGGCTGCAAGCTCAGGCAGGCTGGTGCCGATGGCGATAATGGTTAAACCTATTACCAAATCGCTCAGTCCGGCATAGGTAGCAATAGTGACTGCACCATGGATCAGCAGCTGTGAGCTGGCTAACAACAGCAGCAAACCAATGCCCAGCCACACTATGGCCCTTAGCGCTGAAATTTGCACCGGCATTTCAGCGTTAATTTCAGCGATCAGCGGATCATCCGCTGTGGCATGCTTACCCCAGTAAACCAGCAGTGCCAGAAAAGCGACAAAAGCACACAGCAACAAGATGCCTTCAAATCGCGTCAGCATATTGTCGGAAATAAAGTAATAGCCCAGCAGAGTACACAGCAACAACAGCGGGTACTCACGTTTTAACGTTAACGACGATACGGCAATCGGCTTTAATAATGCAGCGGCACCTATAACCAACAGAATATTGGTGATGTTTGAACCCAGTGCATTACCGACGGAGGTATCGAGTCGTCCCTGCCAGGCGGCGCTGGCAGACACCAGCATCTCCGGCGCGGATGAGCCCATGGCAACAATAGTCAGGCCGATGATCATCGGTGATATACCGGCAGTGCGCGCAATAGAAGAGGCGCCGAATACAAAGCGATCAGCACTCCAAATCAGTAACACCAACCCGACGACGACGAAAATAATGGCAAGTAGCAAAGGTGACAATATGTATTTCCCTGTTCTGTGTAAGTCTTATGTAAGGCATCACGTGGTATTTTCCTGCTTATCGGTGCGAATTGCAAAAAAAAAGCTGCAATGATGCGGCAATATCGATTTTCCGCACAGTTTGTTACGATTTTTTGTGACGACTTTACTGATGGATCCGTTTACAATAATCCAACGTAAAACCGAGTATAATTGAAAACATACAAGGATGTATGTATATTGCATTTTATTCCTTCCGGGGCACGACAGCGCTGGCAGCGGCGGAGAGCATTAATGTGTCAGATATACTAATTGATATTCAGCAACTGACGTTTAGTCGTGGTGATCGTGTGATCTACCGTGATCTGAATATGCAGTTTGCCCGTGGTAAAGTAACCGCCATTATGGGCCCCAGCGGCATTGGTAAAACGACCTTGCTGCGCTTGATTGGTGGCCAGTTAAAGCCGGACAGTGGTCATATTATGTTCGGTAACGAAGATATTCCGTCGTTGTCACGCAATGCATTGTATGCCGCGCGTCAGCGTATGAGTATGTTGTTCCAAAGCGGCGCGTTGTTCACCGACATGACAGTGTTCGATAATGTGGCTTTTCCTATTCGAGAGCATACGCGTTTACCGGAATCGCTTATCCGCCTTATTGTGCTGATGAAATTAGAAGCGGTAGGGCTGCGTGGTGCCCGCGATCTAATGCCGGCAGAGTTATCCGGTGGTATGGCAAGACGGGCGGCACTGGCGCGGGCCATTGCGCTGGATCCGGAGCTGATTTTGTATGATGAGCCTTTTGCCGGCCAGGACCCTATCTCAATGGGCGTCATAGTGCGGCTGATACGCTCGTTAAATAATGCATTGAATTTAACCTCGGTGGTGGTGTCTCACGACGTCACAGAAGTAATGAGTATTGCCGATTACGTCTATGTGGTGGCTGAGCAAACCGTGATTGGCCATGGCACACCGGAGCAGCTGCGCGCTCATCCGTCGCCGTTGGTGCAACAGTTCTTAAAAGGTGAGGCGGATGGTGCTGTGCCGTTTCATTTTAAGGCTGCGCCTTACGAACAGGAATTAATGGAGTTGGTCGGGTGATTGCAGATAAGTTACAACAAATCGGCGCTGCCACGATTGGTAACGTCCGCGGCTATGGCCGTGCCGGTATTATGCTGTTTGGCGCCCTGCTGGGTAAACCGGATATACGCAAAGGTTTTCCGTTGCTGGTTAAACAGCTGTATGTAATAGGTGTGCTGTCGTTACTGATTATTCTGGTTTCCGGCTTGTTTATCGGCATGGTACTGGCGTTACAGGGCTACACCGTGTTGGTAAAGTTTGGTGCGGAGCAGATGTTGGGGCCACTGGTTGCGCTGAGCTTATTGCGTGAATTAGGCCCCGTGGTTACCGCCTTGTTGTTTGCCGGTCGTGCCGGCAGCGCAATTACGGCTGAAATTGGTCTGATGAAGGCGACGGAACAGCTGTCCGGTATGGAAATGATGGCGGTTGATCCGCTAAGGCGCATTATTGCACCGCGGTTCTGGGCCGGTGTTATCAGCATGCCGTTACTGGCGGTTATCTTTACTGCGGTAGGGATCTTAGGTGGCCATTTAGTTGGCGTTGATTGGTTAGGTGTTGATGGCGGCGGCTACTGGTCTGCGATGCAGGCAAATGTCGATCTGTACCAGGATGTTATGAACGGCGTAATTAAGAGTATGGTTTTTGCGTTGATCGTAATTTGGATTGCCCTGCACAAGGGCTATGATGCTGTTCCTACTTCTGAGGGGATCAGCCAGGCTACAACACAAACGGTTGTTACTGCGTCGCTTGCCGTGTTGGCTTTTGACTTTATTTTAACTGCATTAATGTTTGGTGGATAACATGACCACACGGAAAATTGAAATACTGGTAGGTGGCTTTATTGTGTTGGCTATAGCGGCATTTCTGCTGCTGTCGTTGCAGGTGGCAAGCTCCGGTGTCGCCGGCACGGGGCAAAGTTATCGCCTGCATGCTAAGTTTGAAAATATCGGCGGTTTAAAAGTGCGTTCACCGGTGAAAGTGGGCGGCGTAGTTGTGGGGCGTGTTGCTGCCATTGAGCTTGATACCACTTATTACCGGCCGGTAGTAACACTGGAAATCAATAAAAGTTACAGCAACTTTCCTGAAACCAGTACTTTGGCAATTTTAACCTCCGGCTTACTGGGCGAGCAATACTTGGGGTTACAGCCCGGTTTTCTGGATGAAACCGTTGAAATCCTGGCTGATGGTGACTATATCGAAGACACAAAATCAGCCCTGGTACTGGAAGAGTTGATTGGCCAATTTTTATTTAACCGCGGGAATTAATATGAAACTTTATGCATTGATACTGGCAGCAAGCTTAACGATGTTAAGCACGGCGACTGAGGTTCTGGCAGAAGCGCAAACTTATACCGATCCATACAAGATGATGGAAGTCGTAGCAGATAACACCTTTAGCCGTATTGCCAAAGATCAGAGCAAAATTGAAGCTGATCCTGAAGTTCTGCGGCTTATAGTTAATGAAGAACTGGTGCCCTATATCGATAGCCGTTATGCAGCATTGCGGGTGATAGGTAACAGCGCTGATTTGCGCAATACCCCGCGTGAAGATTTACTGGCTTTCGTTGACGCTTTTCAAAACTACATGGTTGCCACTTATGCCGGCGTGTTTACCCAGTATCGCAATCAGCAAGTGATGATTGAGCCGGCCCGTGCCATTGATAATCAAAAAATCATCAGCATAAAAACCCGTGTTATAGACCCGGGCAAGCCGGATATCAATATCGAGTTTAAGTTACGCCGTGGCAAAGACTCAGATACCTGGCTGGTGTTTGACATGGTGGCTGAAGGCATTTCATTACTGGACAGCAAAAGAGCTGAGCTGAGTAACCTGATCCGTCAGCAAGGCCTGCAAAGTGTTACTACGCTGCTAACTGAAAAGGCAAAAGCACCGATCACCCGGCCGGAGGAAAAGTGACATTAAAGATTGAGCAGCAGGCAGACGCTTTACATTTTAGCGGTGTATTAAATCGTGATACGTTAATGCTGTATTCACCCTTTACGCAGTTAAATACGCTGTCCGGCAAAGTTAAGTTTGATTTTAACTCCCTGGACAATATTGATACTGCAGGCTTAGCCTGGTTATTACAGCAATTGGCGCAAGCAAAACGGCTGGGTATTACGATTGCGTTATGTAATGTGCCGAAACAGCTGCTATCATTGGCCGACGTTACAGCGGTACGCGCTTTATTGCCAATAATTGATTAAGGTTTAGCTTTTGGACATCACGCAAATTGAGCAGTTGCTGCAACAACAGCTGCAACTGACCGAGGTAAAAGTCAGTGCAGAGGGGTCTCATTACGCCGTAACGGCAGTGGGCGCCTGTTTCGCTGATGTCAGCCGGGTGAAGCAACAACAAATGATTTATGCGCCTTTAATGGCCGCCATTGCTGACGGTTCTATTCATGCTGTCAGCATCAAGACCTTTACGCCGGAACAATGGCGTAGAGAAAAACTTCTTAACCCTCCGATGTAGTAATTTATGCAGCAATTTCTTGTTACAGGTGGTCAGGCTTTACACGGTGATGTGATTATATCAGGCGCAAAAAACGCCGCTTTGCCTATCCTTTTTGCCAGCTTATTATCAGAAAAACCCACCACTATTACTAATGTGCCAAAGCTTAAAGACATTGAGACGACGGTTAAGTTGTTGCAGTTGTTTGGTGCACAAGTCAGTTTTTCTGACAACGTGGTACAGGTAGATGCCGGTAAAGTGCACAATCAGTTTGCGCCATATGAACTGGTAAAAACGATGCGGGCTTCTATTTTAGCGTTAGGACCATTGCTCAGCCGTTTTGGCAGCGCCGAGGTTTCTTTACCCGGCGGCTGTGCCATTGGTGCGAGGCCGGTTAACCTGCACATTGATGGCCTGCGTAAAATGGGTGCCGAAATAGTGGTTGAAAATGGCTATATCAAAGCCAGTGCCAGCCGCCTGAAGGGCGCGCATATTATTATGGATATGGTCAGTGTTACCGGTACCGAGAATCTGATGATGGCTGCAGTGTTGGCTGATGGCATTACGACCATTGACAATGCAGCCCGTGAACCGGAAGTGGTCGATTTAGCCGTTTACCTCAACACCATGGGGGCTAAAATTTCCGGTGCCGGCACCGACTCTATCGTGATTGAAGGCGTAAATGCCTTACACGGTGGCGAACATCGGGTATTGCCGGATCGTATTGAAACCGGTACTTTTTTAGTGGCCGCAGTGGTTTCCGGCGGTGATGTAACTTGCCGCAGCGCTGATCCAACCGAGTTAGAAGTGGTATTGGAGAAACTGCGTGAAGCCGGTGCTGATATTACCAGCGGTGATGATTGGATCCGTGCGAACATGACAGGGCGTACTTTACGTGCTGTGAATGTTAAAACAGTTCCGCATCCGGGCTTTCCGACCGATATGCAGGCGCAATTTACTGTGCTGAATGTAGTGGCAGATGGTGTGGGGATGGTTACCGAGACTATTTTCGAAAACCGCTTTATGCATGTGCCTGAGCTGCAGCGTATGGGGGCCAGGATCAGTCTGGAAGGCAATACTGCCGTTTGCCAGAACAGTGTTAAGCTAATGGCCGCACAGGTTATGGCAACGGATTTACGTGCCTCTGCCAGTTTGGTTATTGCCGGCCTGGTGGCATCCGGTACCACAGTGGTCGATCGGATTTATCACATAGACCGTGGTTACGAGCAGATTGAGCATAAGCTCAGGCAGCTTGGTGCTAATATTGAGCGGGTTAACGCGGCTTCTTAGCCGCGTTTTTTATCGCCGTAATTCGCGTGTCACAGCATTGATGGTGAGTTGTTGACCACTGCGGTTTATCGTTAATGTCAGGCTGGTGTTGGGGGCGGTTTCTGCAATCATATTCAGCGCTTGTTGCACGGTGTCAAAACGTCGCTCGTCTATTGCCAGAATAATGTCACCTGTTTGCAAGCCGGCTTCAGCAGCCGGGCCATTATCATTGATTGCGGTAATGCTCAGACCATACAGCGGTTGGCCTGAAGATATCAGCTTGTCGCCGGCAGCATTGACAACCGCATCGCCGGAGACACCCAAATGACTGCGGGTAACCTTGCCGTGTTTAATCAGCTTCTGCATCACATTCAGTGCCAGTTGATAGGGTATAGCAAAGAAAATACCCTGAATATCCTGACTTTCTAACTGAAATGCTGCGGCGTTAATACCAACCAGAGTACCGTTACTGTTAACCAAAGCGCCGCCGGAGTTTCCGCGGTTAATGGCCGCATCCATACGCATAAAGTCGATATAGCCGCGTGAGCTTAAGCCGGTATTACCATTGGCACTGATAATGCCCTGAGTAATGGTTTGCCCCAGGTTCAGCGGGTTACCTATTGCCAATACTACATCGCCGACCTGGGGATCAAGTGCGGTATCTTGTGGTATAACCGGTAAATTCTCTGCCTGTACATACAGTACTGCCAGGTCAGTCAGCTCATCCTGACCAATTAATACCGCTTCTAACCAGCGACCGTCCTGTAAGGCAATTTCGATATGATCTGCGCCATATACCACATGGTAGTTAGTCAGAATGTAACCCTGCGCGCTCATTACCACCCCGGAGCCAAGCTCCTGCCGCTCTATGGTTCTGGGGCGTAAAGAGCGCGGATCAATCAGGGTGCTGCGGGTATATACATTGACCACCGCCGGAGCAGCGCGGCGCACCGCTTTGGCATAGCTGGAAACAGTCTCTTCTTTACCGGCGTCATTGCTGCCAAACAGCGGAGTGGGCAGATAGTTAAAGGAAGGGAAAAACAACATCAGCACAAAAGCCAATGCGAGCCCGTAGGCAATGCTTTTAAGCAAAAAAAACAAAAATTTAGCCACGGATTTGATGTTGTCTGTAAAATTCAGGTAAGGCTAGCATAGCATTAATATCGCTTAAGCAGTAGCCATTGGCTACTGCTTAAGCCTTTGCTATCAGCGAATTAACACATACAGGTTAGTGTTGCCACGTTGGATATTCAGTGCGGCTACGCCACTGCGATTTTCCAGTGCTTTGCGCAGTTCGGCCAGGTTTGTAACACGCTGGCGGTTAACACCCACGATAATGTCGTCCGGCAACAAGCCTATCTGAGCTGCAGCCGAGTTATTGCTAACGGCCTCTACTTTGACACCGCCATCGGTGTTTGTCAGTTCGGCACCATCCAACATCGGGTGCATTTGATTTGCTGCTACCTGGCCACTCGCCAGTTCCTGCAGTTTCACGGTAACTGTGCGCTCTTTACCGTCACGCAGTATGCCCAGCTTCGCTTCGCGGCCGGCGCCTAAGGTTCCGACCTTGGCGCGTAACTCAATAAAAGAGTTAATTTTATTACCGTTCATGCTGATGATGACATCACCGGATTTCAGTCCAGCCTCTTCTGCAGCGCTGTCGGGCAGTACTTCGTTAACAAAGGCACCACGGCTAACACTTAAGTTCATCGCCTCGGTTAAGTCGGCATTTACGTCGCCACCACGGATACCTAAGCTGCCGCGGCGGATTTCGCCATACTCGACTATTTGATCTACCAAATTTTTCATCATATTGGCCGGAATGGCAAAACCAATACCTATGTTGCCACCATTTGGCCCCAGGATGGCGGTGTTAATACCAATCAACTCGCCGCGCAAGTTCACCAGAGCACCACCGGAATTGCCGCTGTTAATCGCAGCGTCGGTTTGGATAAAATCTTCCAAACCTTCGATACCAAGGCCACCTCGACCCAATGCACTGATAATGCCGGAGGTGACGGTTTGCTCAAGGCCGAAAGGGTTGCCGATGGCAACGGCAAAATCGCCAACCCGGGTTTTGTCGGAATTAGCCAGTGGAATTTGTATCAGGTTTTCGGCTTCAATCTGCAGCAATGCGATATCACTTTCCGGATCCGCGCCAAGCTTCTTTGCTTTAAAAGTGCGGCCGTCTTTCAGCCGGACTTCAATGTCATTAGCATCCTGAATTACATGGTTATTGGTAACGATATAGCCTTTAGCAGAATCTATTACCACACCTGATCCCAAGCCTTTAAAAGGCCTTTCTTCGCGATACTCGTTCGGGCCGCGCTGGCCAAAAAAGTAGCGAAAGGCTTCCGGCAAACGCTGACGCACTTCCCGACTGCCTTCTACAGAAATATGCACCACAGACGGTGTGGCTTGCTCCAGCATCGGCGCCAGGGTTGGTATTTCCTGCTCAGATGAAAAAAACGGTATTCTGGCGTGGGCCGGTGTGGCTGTTGTCAACAACAGGCTGGCTGTAACGGCGGCGCCAAGCAATGACAATTTCTTATTCATAGCGTATTAGTCTCCTTCAATAACCTGCGACTAAGAACGTGTAACAATAGAAAAAGTTCAGCTTATAACATCAGGTATATGTAACAATTTATTCGCCGGCTTTACTGTGCTTACGTTCTTTAATCAGTCCACTCGCTTCGCCCGAATAATCACGCGGCTGTTGCTCTGCGTTTGAGTAGACGCGGCGTTTTTCATCAATTTGGTTAAGCGATTGGCGGATGTAAGCTGCGGTATCACCGGACAAATAGTTGATATCCTGGCGCACAGATTCGGTTGGCCTCTCTACTAATTGCATTTTCGAGTCGGCAATATGCCTGGCAATGCGTGAATAGTTGTCCTGCAGTTGAGTCATTAACTGATTAGTAGTTTCCAGATGACTGGATACATCCCGGCGGTATTGGGCTAACTGTGCCTGGCTTTCCTCCAGTTCCAGTTGCAATTTATGCTGATTAAGTTGCTTCAATGTAATTAAGCGGGCGATAACAGCCCCGATAACCAAACCTGCGCCAAGCCAGGCTGCGGCGTACATATAATCCATAATAACTCCTGCGGGGGTAATATCTTCCAATAGTGTAACCTAACTTCTTATACACAGTGGTAAGGCATGTTACTATTATCTCTCATATTTAGGGCTTATCAGCGCAGCTTTCAAGTAAGACTCAGATGACACCAATAGAAAAATACCGCCTTGACCTAACGCGTGACGATTTTCAGTATGATGCGGCGCAAGAATTTGCTGTTGTGCAACTACAGCGTTTATTTGATGACTTTGTCAGCCAAAAGCCGGCAAAAGTGTCATTTTGGCAACGGCTGCGCGGTATAACCGTGGCAGAGAAGCCGTTGCAGGGCTTGTATTTCTGGGGCGGGGTAGGCCGCGGAAAAACCTATTTGGTTGATACCTTTTACGAGTGTCTGCCGGGCAGCCGTAAAATGCGTATTCACTTCCATCGCTTTATGCATCGGGTACATGAAGAACTGAAACTGCTTAACGGCGTCAGTGATCCGCTGCAGAAAGTGGCTGATAAGTTTAAACAGGAAACAGACATTCTGTGTTTTGACGAGTTTTTTGTCTCAGATATTACGGATGCCATGATCCTTGGCACCTTGATGCAGGCTTTGTTCGCACGCGGCATTACACTGGTGGCTACCTCTAATATTGAGCCGGACGGGCTGTATCGTAATGGCTTGCAGCGGGCCCGCTTTTTACCGGCAATCGCCTTGATTAAGCAATATACGCAGACGGTTAACGTCGACAGCGGTATAGATTACCGCTTACGCACCCTTGAGCAAGCTGAAATATATCATTATCCGCTGGATACTCAGGCTGATACTAACTTATTGCAATATTTTACTGCTTTATCGGTAGAACCGCGCCGGCAGCAGGCTGAAATTGAGGTGGCTCACCGTAAATTACATGCACGGTATGAGGCTGACGGTATTGTCTGGTTTGACTTTGCTGAGCTGTGTGAAACCGCGCGTAGCCAATATGATTATATGGAACTGAGCCGTTGCTATCATACGGTGTTGTTGTCGGGGGTTAAAACCATGAGCCGGCAAAATGATGATGTGGCCCGCCGCTTTATTGCTTTGGTCGATGAATTTTATGAACGGCATGTAAAACTGATTATGTCGGCTGAAGTAGCGTTAGAACAGTTATATACCGACGGCATTTTAAACTTTGAGTTTAAGCGCTGTATCAGCCGGTTGCAGGAAATGCAGTCACATGACTATCTGGCAAAAGCACACTTACCTTAATTTTTTTGTCAATTCAGTGGAAATTTTCAGAGAAGGTGCTGATTTTTGTAATTGGTTAATATATAATCCGCGCCCGGCCTACGTTACAGCCTAATACTGCCGTTAGCCCGGTAGTTTTTGTACTCGAAGGGGTACGCTAACGACACCCGCTGCATCAGCCCTGCACGGTGTCAGGTGTAACTAAGTTATTTTGGATAGATAAATGAAAACTTTTACTGCTAAGCCAGAAAGCGTAACCCGCGACTGGTTCGTTGTTGATGCGTCAGGTAAAACACTGGGTCGTATCGCAACAGAAATTGCTGCCCGTTTACGTGGTAAGCACAAGCCAGAGTATACTCCACACGTAGATACCGGTGATTACATCATCGTGGTAAACGCGGAAAAAGTGGCAGTTACCGGCAACAAAGCACAGAACAAAATGTATTATTCTCACACTGGCTTCCCTGGTGGTATCAAGGAAATCAGCTTCGAGAAATTGATCGCGAAGAAACCTGAAATGGTTCTGGAACTTGCTATTAAAGGCATGTTACCAAAAGGTCCTTTGGGCCGCGCTATGTTCCGTAAGTTGAAAGTTTACGCCGGCGCCGAGCATCAACATGCTGCTCAGCAACCGCAAGTATTAGATATTTAATCGGAGCATAACATGGCACAGAATCAATATTACGGAACTGGTCGTCGTAAAAGCTCAACGGCCCGCGTTTTCATCAAAGCCGGTTCAGGCAACATCGTTGTTAACCAACGCGCGTTGACTGAATACTTTGGCCGCGAAACAGCTTGTATGATTGTTAAGCAACCATTAGAGCTGGTTGATATGGTTGAGAAATTCGACCTGTACATCACCGTTAAAGGTGGTGGTATCAGCGGTCAGGCCGGTGCTATCCGTCACGGTATTACCCGTGCACTGATGGAGTTTGACGAGTCACTGCGTCCGGCACTGCGTAAAGCGGGCTTTGTTACCCGTGATGCGCGTCAGGTTGAACGTAAGAAAGTGGGTCTGCGTAAAGCACGTAAACGTCCACAGTACTCAAAACGTTAAGCGTTTTTCAGTACAAAACCCGGCACAGCGTTGCCGGGTTTTTTTTGCCTGCATTTTGTTGTCTGCGACCATTGCAAACCGGCAGCCAAAGTGTGCCGTATAACGCAAATCAGCAAGATAATGCGGATTCAGTTTGCCTTAATCCTTGTGTAAAGCAGGGCTTTTCATTATGATCGGCGATATTTTTTCGATTTATAATAATTGCTGAAATTCAGCCGCTTAAATTCTGTTTAAGCGTTAACGTGGAGATGAGTGGATGAGCAATGCGCCTGTAGATCATGGTCGCCGCCGCTTCCTTACCATTGCAACCTCAGTTGTAGGGGGCGTGGGTGCTGTCGGAGCTGCTGTGCCTTTTGTCGCATCCTGGATGCCAAGCGAAAAGGCAAAACAGGCTGGGGCAGCGGTCAGTGCGGACATCAGTAAGCTTGAACCCGGGCAGTTAATTCGGGTTGAATGGCGTGGTAAACCGGTATGGATTGTTAAACGACCGCAAGCCATGCTGGATGAGCTTGCTACACATGAAGATAAACTGCGTGATCCTGCCTCTGAAGTTGAACAACAACCTGCTTACGCACAAAATCGCCATCGCTCGAAAAAGCCGGAGATTTTTGTTGCAGTAGGTATTTGTACGCACTTGGGCTGTTCTCCTACTTATATTGCCAACGATTTCGCTGCTCAGGTTGAAGGTGTCACATCCGGATTCTTCTGCCCTTGTCATGGCTCTAAGTTCGATATGGCGGGCCGTGTGTTTCAAAGCGTACCGGCGCCGAAAAATCTGCAGATCCCTCCGTATATGTTTATCGACGACAATACCATTGTAATTGGTGAAGATGAGGGGACAGTCTGATGTTCAAAAATCTAATGAGCTGGATTGAATACCGCCTGCCGTTTATGGATAAGATGAATCTGCATGTTATGCAGTATCCGGCACCGAAAAACTTTAACTTCTGGTATTTCTTTGGTTCGCTGGCCATGTTGGTATTGGTTAACCAAATTCTGACCGGTATCTGGTTAACGATGAACTATGTACCTTCAGCAGAAGGAGCATTTGCTTCAGTCGAATATATTATGCGTGACGTAGACTACGGCTGGTTGTTGCGTTATATGCACTCTACCGGTGCTTCAGCGTTCTTTGTCGTGGTGTATTTACACATGCTGCGAGGCATGATGTACGGTTCTTATCAGAAACCACGGGAGCTGCTGTGGATTTTCGGTATGCTGATTTTCCTTGTGTTGATGGCCGAGGCCTTTATGGGTTACTTGTTACCCTGGGGCCAGATGTCGTTTTGGGGTGCGCAGGTTATCATCGGCATATTTGGTACCATCCCCTTTGTTGGCGAAGACTTAACCCTGTGGATCCGCGGTGATTACGTTATCTCCGGCGCCACACTGAACCGTTTCTTTGCTTTGCATGTTATTGCTCTGCCACTGGTGCTGGTTATTCTGGTATTCCTGCACATTATGGCGTTGCATGAAGTGGGTTCTAATAACCCTGATGGTATCGACATTAAGAAAGATAATGACGGTTCTGTCGCGCAGACGGAAGCAGATAAGAAGTTTACCTTTCATCAGTACTTTACCCGTGGTGGTAAAAAAGTGATTGTTGACGCTATACCCTTCCACCCGTACTACACGGTAAAAGATCTGGTTGGCGTAGCAGGTTTCCTGCTAATTTTTGCCTGGGTGATTTTCTTCTTCCCTGAAGGTGGCGGCTACTTCCTTGAACCACCAAACTTTGAACCGGCAAATGCGTTGAAAACTCCTGCGCACATCGCTCCTGTTTGGTATTTCACGCCATTTTATGCCATCTTGCGCGCCATTCCGCACCCGTTTATGGGCGCAGTTGCTATGTTCGCGGCGATTTTAGCGTTGGCATTGCTACCTTGGTTAGACAGAGGCAAAGTGCGGTCCATGCGTTATCGTAGTGGTTTGCATACCGCTAACTTAATCAACTTCTGTATCAGTTTTGTAGCGCTGGGCGTTTTAGGCGTGTTGCCAGCAGAAGGTGTGTACACCTTAATGGCGCAGATATTTTCATTTACATATTTTGGCTTCTTTATTTTGCTGTGGTTCTACAGTAAGAATGAAAAAACCAAGCCATTACCAGTAAGGTTAACCTGATGATGAAAAACTTATTTTCAGTAATTGCATTAGTGGCGTCTTCGTGGGCAATGGCGGCCGGACCGGCTGTACATCTGGACAAAGCACCTATTGACCTGATGGATAAAGCGTCGTTGCAACACGGTGCTAAGTTATTTCAGAATTACTGTTTGGGCTGCCATCAGATGCAGTATCAGCGTTATTCGCGCACATTCCGTGATTTAGATATTCCGGAAGATGTTGGTGTAGAAAATCTGATGTTTACCGGCAAAAAAGTAGGCGACCATATAAAAAATAATATGGCCACCAAAGATGCTGAGAAATGGTTTGGTGCTGCACCACCGGATTTAACCAACGTAGCTCGTGTGCGTGGCCCGGATTGGTTGTATACCTATCTGCGCAGCTTTTATGCTGACCCGGCACGGCCGTTTGGCGTAAATAACGATGTATTTCCGATGGTTGGTATGCCACATGTACTGCAGGAACTGCAGGGCATGCCATATAAGGCTTATGAGACGCGTCTTGTTGATGGCGAGTCTAAACAGGTATATGTTGGTATTAAAACCGACGGTACCGGTGAGCTCAGTGCAGAAGAATATGATCGTGCTGTGGCAGATCTGGTAAACTACCTGGAATATGTAGGCGAACCTACCAAACTGGAGTCCCGCGCATTAGGGATCAAAGTAATGGTATTTCTGCTGATTTTCTTTGTGCTGGCGTATCTGCTGAAGAAAGAATATTGGAAAGATGTACATTAACTAGTTATTTCAACTAGATATGTTTACAGGGGCCTTAGCGCCCCTTTGCCGTTTTTAATTTTACCGGAGGAAGACATGGCGATCACTGCCAATAAACGCCCTGTGATGACATTGTTCTCAGCAGCTGATGACATGTTCAGCCATCAGGTACGCATAGTACTGGCTGAAAAAGGCGTAACTGTCGATATTCTTCAGGTCGCACAAGATAATTTGCCGGAGGATCTGTACGAGGTAAACCCGTATGGTAGCCTGCCAACTTTGCTTGATCGTGAACTGGCGTTGTATCAAGCCAATATTATTATGGAATACCTCGATGAGCGTTTTCCGCATCCACCGCTGATGCCGGTATATCCGGTTGCGCGTGGTCAGGCACGTTTAATGATGTACCGCATCGAAAAAGATTGGTACCGTCAGGCGGCAAGTATTCTTAATGGTGACGAGCACGCAGCCACGGCACGGCAGGAATTAAGAGAAGGCTTGCTGTCTATCGCACCATTGTTCAACGAAACGCCGTTTTTTATGAGCGAAGAGTTTGGCTTGGTCGATTGTTATATGGCTGCATTGCTGTGGCGTTTGCCGCTGTTGGGCATTGAGCTGAATGGCCCTGGTAGCAAAGAGTTGAAAAATTATATGACGCGTGTTTTTGAACGTGATGCATTTCAGGCTTCATTAAGTGATGTGGAGCGTGAGATCCGCAGAGGAATGAAGTTTTAATGAAGATGACGCCAAACCGCCCTTATCTGTTAAGGGCGTTTTATGAATGGATTGTCGATAATAACGGCACGCCATATTTGGTGGTAGATGCGACAGCCGATGCTGTTAAAGTACCGACTCAGTTTGTACAGAACGGCCAAATTGTGTTGAATACAGCGCCCTCTGCGGTCGGTAATTTGCAGCTGGGCAATGACGCGGTAACCTTTAATGCCCGCTTCGGCGGAAAGCCGTTTGCGTTGTATATTCCGGTTACGGCTGTGTTGGCGATTTATGCGCGTGAAAACGGCGCCGGCACAGTATTTACGCTGGAAGAGGAAGAAGACGAAGCAGAGATATTCAGTAATAGCCTGGAAGATGAGCCTGCTCCGCCGGAACCGCCGAAGCCGAAAAGAGCTTCACACTTAAAAGTAGTTAAATAACAGCATCAACGGCTCAGCTCCGGCTTGGCAGTAGCAACTTGCCAAAATGTCTGAATAAGCGGCTCATGTAGCCGTTTGTTCAGCATGCATACGCCAAGGTCAAATGGCTCAAAGCGATAGTCTAACTCCAGCATCCGTACCCTGTCTTTTACCGGACTGTTTACCACAACAGCATCGGCTACCAGTGCTACGCCGGTGCCCAGCGCGACCATCGATACCATAGCCTCATGACCATCCACCTTTGCCGCAATCAACGGCGTTATGGCCATATCCGCCAGCCAACGGTCAAAACGACCACGGGCAGGGCCATGTTCCGGCATAATCAGCGGTATTTTGTGCCACGGTACCGGTTCCTGTTGCAGTAAATCGTTGACCTTGCAGGGAATAGTCGGAGCTATCAGCATCACCGGCAGACTGGCAATACTTCTGAATGCCAAATTGGCCGGCAGGTGGGCCGGATGGGCAGCGAGGGCGATATCGGCTTCATCCAGCCGGACTTTTTCTATTGCTGAAGCCGCATCACCGGTAGTCAGTTTTATCTCGGCTTTCGGACAGACTAAACGAAAACGATCCAGAATGGCCGGCAGATGGCTATAGCTGGCTGTAACTGTGCAAAATAAGCGGATCTCGCCGGTTAATTCGGCGCTGGCCAGCTGTAAATCGACTTGCAGCTGATGCCATTCATCCAGCCAACTGCGGACAAAGCGGGCAAAACGTTGCCCGGCAGCGGTGAGCCGGACTGAGCGTTTATCGCGAAAAAACAACTCTGCACCCAGTTCCTCTTCGAGCCGCTGAATAACCCGCGTTAATGTTGGCGGGCTTACATACATTTGTTCGCTGGTTTTACTAAAGTTCAAACTGCTGGCCAAGTGCTGAAATAATTGTGCGCTGCGGATATCCATACAAAGAGCCCATGTTTCACTTTATGAAATACAGACTTCAAAATATATCACTTCACGCAATTAAAAGCAGTAGTTAGTATAAGTTCATTAAAGCAGACAGCCAGTGCTGCTTATGCTCACCCAACAGGTTAGAGCGGTTACAACGAATTTAGAGAAGTATTATGACAAATTATTTTAATACGCTGAATTTACGTCAGCAGTTAGGCCAGTTGGGCCAGTGCCGCTTTATGGACAAAGCTGAATTTGCTAATGGTTGTGCACTGTTAAAAGGCTGGAATATCGTTATTGTTGGTTGTGGTGCTCAGGGCTTAAACCAGGGGCTGAACATGCGCGACTCCGGCTTGAACATCAGCTACGCTTTGCGTGCTGAAGCTATAGCAGAAAAGCGCGCATCGTTTGAAAAGGCCAGCAGTAACGGTTTTAACGTAGGCACTTATGCTGAACTGATCCCAACGGCAGATCTGGTGTTAAACCTGACGCCGGATAAGCAGCACAGCAGTGTTGTAGATGCGATTATGCCGCTGATGAAGCAAGGTGCAACGTTAGCTTATTCACACGGTTTTAATATCGTAGAAGAAGGTAAGCAAATCCGGCCCGACATCACGGTTGTGATGGTGGCACCTAAGTGCCCGGGAACGGAAGTACGGGAAGAATATAAAAGAGGATTTGGGGTACCGACATTAATTGCGGTACACCCGGAAAATGATCCCAAAGGACAAGGCTTAGACATTGCCAAAGCATATGCAGCGGCAACGGGGGGGGACCGGGCTGGTGTGCTGCAGTCGTCTTTCGTGGCGGAAGTGAAATCCGACCTGATGGGCGAGCAAACTATCCTGTGTGGCATGTTACAAACCGGCGCTATTTTGGCTTTTGATAAAATGGTCGCCGACGGGGTTGAGGCGGGTTATGCCGCTAAGTTGATTCAGTATGGCTGGGAAACAGTAACCGAAGCGCTAAAGCATGGTGGTATCACTAACATGATGGACCGCTTAAGTAACCCGGCAAAAATCAAGGCGTTTGACTTAGCAGAGCAGCTAAAGCAAACATTGCGGCCATTATTTGAAAAGCATATGGACGACATTATCAGTGGCGAGTTTTCCCGTACGATGATGGCTGACTGGGCTAATGATGATAAAAACCTGCTTACCTGGCGTGAGCAGACCCGCAGCAGTGGTTTTGAGCAAGCGCCTGTGTCGGATGAAAAAATTAGCGAACAGGATTATTTTGACCGCGGTTTGTTGCTGGTCGCGATGGTTAAAGCCGGTGTAGAACTGGCGTTTGAAACCATGGTAGATGCCGGCATAGTGGCCGAATCTGCGTACTATGAGTCACTGCATGAAACGCCGTTAATTGCTAACACCATAGCGCGTAAACGTTTGTATGAGATGAACGTGGTGATTTCAGACACTGCAGAATACGGTAACTACTTGTTTGCACATGCCGCTGTACCGTTACTGAAAGACAGCATTAACGCATTGAACAGCGACTATATCGGTAAAGGCGTAACAGGCAGCAATGGTGTCGACAATCTGAAACTGATTGCCGTGAATGATGCGATCCGGCAGCACCCGGTTGAAACAGTCGGCAGAAAATTACGTGGTTACATGACAGCGATGAAACGGATAGTGGAGTCGAATCAGTAACTCAAAGAATGATGTGGTTATAGGTGACTCAGCATGCCAAAAGCGGCAGTGTTACCTGGCCAATAACGATGTTATACGTGGACCTTGGTTGTTTTGCCCTGCTATGCAGGGCTTTTTTTTCGCGCTAAGCTGAGGTTTTATAATTACGGAATATTGATGTTATGAAAACAATTGCGCTGGTTGCACACGACGGTAAAAAGCAGGCATTGCTGCAATGGGTTGCGGCGCATAGCGCATTTTTTGCTGACAAAGCGCTGGTGGCCACCGGCACCACCGGCAAGCTGGTTTCAGAGGTGTTAGAAAAAGAAGTGCTATGCCTTGCCAGTGGCCCTTTAGGAGGCGATCAACAAATTGGTGCAATGATTGCTGAGCAGAAAATTGATTGGTTGGTATTTTTTTGGGACCCGCTGTCATCACAACCGCATGACCCGGATGTAAAAGCATTAATACGTTTAGCGGTAGTATGGAATATTCCGGTGGCTTGTAATCAGGCTACGGCAGATTTTATCGTTCATTCCAGCTTATATCAGCAAGATTATCAGCGTGAAGTGCCGGATTTTTCGGTATACCAAAAGCGACTGGAGACAACATAATTATCATGGTTTGATGGTTGCTTAACCGGTATGAAAGCTATCTGTTTAGTGTGAGATTATTTATTGCAGACAAAGAAGGTAGGCCGCAAACTGCGCGGCCACCTAAGGTCCTGTTTCGTCATCCTGTCGATACTATCCTTAGCATATCATCCCTGGCTCCGTCCCGGAGTGTTCCCAAAGCGTCCAGCCTGTCCTGTCGTCCTTAAACATTATCATCCTGATAATGTGCTCTCATCCTGAGAGTGTCCTGTTTCGTCCGTGCAATTCTCAGCGCAGTTGAAGAATCTGAAAAAAGGCCTGCTCATCCTGAGCGTGTCCTGTTATGCATCCTTGTGCTATCCTAGCGAAATACTGCGTCCTGCAGTTATACCTTGTCATCCTGACCAGCTGTCTATCCGTTGACGAGTTAAGTATGTACTCTACTGCGGGGCTTGAGCATGGCTTTTAAGAAAAAAGCGCATTGTAATATTATTGTAAGGCATGCCATTTTTGTTTTTTAATGATATTTATCAAGTGCTTATATTTGTTTTGTGTGGTGGGTTTTACGGTTAAATAGCGTTTAAGCTCACTCATTTGTGAGATATATCTCACAACAAAGCCTGCCGTTAAGTTGCGATATGCTACAACCAGGCTGCGAACCTGTGGTTAAAAAGGAATATTATGGCCAGAGAGCAACTGGGAATTTGTGCTGAAGCGAATTTACACGGCAGCTATTTATTGTTTAATGCCCTTGAAGGACATGAGCGGGTGTTGCGGTACAAACTGGCCCGGTTACCGCAATTATTCGACCGCCTTGCTGAACATTTTTCTGAAGCCATGTTAACCGGTGTGGTGGCAGTTGGCAGCACCTTTTGGGATTTACTGTATCCGGATGCCCGGCCGGCCGGACTAACCGCGTTTGCGGACCACAGTACAGATGATATTGATCTGGCTCCGGTACCTTTGGATATCTTGATCCAAATTCGTTCAGACCGGCAGGATGTAAATGTTATTGCCAGCCTGCAGGTGCAACAGTTGCTACAAGGGCATGTTGAACTGCAGGAGCACTTGCAGGGCTTTCGTTACCTTGATGGCAGAAATTTGAGCGGATTTATTGATGCGCCTTATTGCCCCAAAGGTCGGGCCAAGCGCCAGGCCGCATTGGTTGATGCAGCGCAGCAGCCGGTGTTTGCTGCCGGCAGTTATGTATATCTGCAGCGATTGTCGTTCGATGCTCCGGCCTGGCAACAATTAAGCCTGTCGGAGCAAGAAGAAATCATGGGTTATGACAAAGTTAGCGGTAAAAGGCTGGCTGACGGTTTGATTTTACCTGACAGCCACCTGGCGGTGATGCAGCCGGATATCGAAAGTCCAATGGCGGTGGTGCAGCAGAATATGCCGTTCTGCCTGCTTCCGCAGCAGGGGTTAATTGAGCTTAGTTATGCTGCTAATCCTGCGGCGTTGGCCTTGCAGTTGGCTAACCGGCTTGGTCAGGCTCAGAATAATGGCTACGATTTGCTGCTAAACTACTGTCGCATTGAGCTCAGTGCCGCGTTTTTTGCACCTTCCATCAGCTTTCTGGAGTTGTCAGCGCAAGTGTAATGCTGGTGTCTGACGTTAGACTTTCTCGAACAGCTCTGTCACTTTTCGCAGTGTAAAGTCGATGTTTCTTACACTCTTAGGTGCAATAAATATCGTGTCGTCTCCGGCTATAGTGCCCAGCACGCCTTCTGCTTTGCCGACAGAATCCAGCAAACGGGCAATCAGCTGTGCCGCACCCGGGCTGGTACGGATAATAATCATCACATCATTATGCTCAATGTCGAGCACCAGCTGACGCAGTGGACTTTTAGTGGTAGGTACGCCTAATTCAGGGGGTAAAGTATATACCATCTCCTGTTTGGCATTGCGGGTGCGTACAGCGCCGTATTTGCTCAGCATGCGGGACACTTTTGATTGACTGATATTGTCAAAGCCTTCGTTTTTCAGCGCTTCAACAATTTCGCCCTGAGAACCAAAGCTCTCAGTTTTCAACAACGCTTTAAACGCCTGGATAAGTGCTTCTTGCTTTGCTTGCTTTGTCATACCACGCTCATACCTGTTATTTGTTGCTGCTATCTTAGCAAAGTTCGTTGTCCGGTACACTTTGTGAAGTAAACTACACTAAAATTCGCTAAAATGCTTAGACTTTAGGCTTAAGCTATTTGTATTTTTAACGCGGTTTCAGTATTGTTGGCGCGTTTTCATTCAACCGTTATCAAGGGAGATAATTATGAAAGTTGCCGTATTAGGTGCCGCCGGCGGTATTGGCCAGGCATTATCGTTATTGCTTAAGTTAGACTTACCTGCAGGCACAGATTTAGCGTTATATGATTTAGCGCCGGTAACACCGGGTGTTGCGGTTGATTTAAGCCATATCCCTACCGCTGTTAAAGTAACAGGTTACGGTAAAGAAGACTTACATACTGCACTGGCCGGTGCAGATATTGTAATGATCCCCGCCGGTATGCCGCGTAAGCCTGGCATGGACCGTTCAGACTTATTTAACATCAACGCCGGTGTGGTAAAAACCCTGGCCGAAGCGATCGTTAAGCAATGTCCGAAAGCGTTGGTGGGTATTATTACCAACCCGGTAAATACTACCGTTGCTATTGCGGCTGATGTATTTAAAAAGGCCGGCACTTACGACGCACGCCGCTTATTTGGTGTTACCACTCTGGATGTTATTCGTGCAGAAACCTTCGTTGGTGAGTTAAAAGGTAAAAACCCGACTGAAATCACCGTGCCGGTTATCGGTGGCCACAGCGGTACTACTATTCTGCCGTTATTGTCGCAAGTTGCCGGTGTCAGTTTTTCTGATGAAGAAGTGGCATCTTTAACGCATCGTATTCAGAATGCCGGTACTGAAGTGGTTGAAGCCAAAGCCGGTGGCGGTTCAGCGACGTTATCAATGGGCCAGGCAGCTGCGCGTTTCTGTATTTCATTGATCAAAGGTCTGCAGGGCGAAGCGGTTACTGAATATGCCTATGTTGAAGGTGCAGGCGAGCATGCCCGTTTCTTTGCACAACCTTTGGTACTGGGTAAAAACGGTGTGGAAAAACTGCTGCCAATCGGTACTTTAAGCGCCTATGAGCAAAAAGCCATGACGGATATGTTAGCTACACTAAAAGCTGATATCACTTTAGGCGAAGAGTTTGTAAAGAATAACTAAGTTATTTTGCAAATTAAAAAAGGCGCTGCGGCGCCTTTTTTATTTGCTGAAAACACACATTAATGGGTTCGCGACACCGCTATATCGGCCAATGCCAGCAACGCTTGCTTATAGTCTGACTCGGGCAGTATGGCCAGGGCCTGACGGGCTTTTTCGGCTTCAGCTTCGGCTAATTGCCGGGTATAACCAAAGGCGTTGGTTTCGTGCAGTGCAGCCATAATTGCATCTAATTGCGCCATGCCATTGCCTTCTTCTATGGCAGAGCGGATCAGCGCCTGCTGCTCAGTCGTGCCATGCTTAAGTGCATGAATTAATGGCAGCGTTGGCTTACCTTCAGCCAGATCATCGCCAATATTCTTGCCCAGCTCTATGGCATCAGCCTGATAATCCAGCACATCGTCTATCAGTTGAAAAGCGGTGCCTAAATGCATGCCATACAGTTTCATACTGTTCACTACAGCTTCAGGTTGCTGCGCAACAATAGCGGCTAATTGGGTGGCTGCTTCAAATAACTTGGCTGTCTTACAATAGATAACCTGCAGGTAGCTTTGCTCGGTGGTATCCGCGTCATTAACGTTCATCAATTGCAACACCTCGCCCTCGGCGATGATGTTGGTGGCGTCTGCCAGTATATGCATAATACGCATATCGTTCAGCGATACCATCATCTGAAATGAACGGCTATACAGAAAGTCACCCACCAGTACACTGGCCTGGTTGCCAAATACCGCGTTAGCTGTTTGTTTGCCGCGCCGTAGTGTTGACTCATCCACGACATCATCATGCAGCAAAGTAGAGGTATGAATAAATTCAATAATGGCTGCAACAGTAACGTGCGCCGTGCCTTTGTAGCCCAGCGCTTTGGCTGCCAGTACCGCCAGAAGAGGGCGTAAGCGCTTGCCGCCGCTGTTGACTATATAGATGCCTAATTGATTGATCAGAGCGACATCAGAGTTTAGCTGCGAGAAAATGTGCTGATTTACAGCTGCCATATCGTCAGACGATAGCTGCTGGATCTGTTCGAGCGTCATGAAAAACAACTGCTTAAACCATAGAATGGCGCTAATTCTACACTATCGGCAGGGCAGTCCCAAAGCAAAACCGGATCCTTTTATGGCTTCAATGATCTTTTTTATATTACTACTTGCGGGGGTAGGGGAAATTGCGTACAATTCGCGCCCTGTGAATTGAATTAACACGCCCCTTAAACAAGCGATGGCGTGCTTTGTACGGAGTTAACTATGTACGCGGTTTTCCAAAGTGGTGGCAAACAGCACCGTGTGACGGAAGGTCAAACTCTACGTCTAGAAAAACTAGATTTAGAAACCGGCGCAACAATCGAATTTACACCGTTGATGGTCGCTAACGGCGAAGACATCTCTATCGGTGCACCTTTAGTAGAAGGTGGTAAAGTAGTAGCGGAAGTGGTCACTCATGGCCGTGGCGATAAGTTAAAAATCGTCAAATTCCGTCGTCGTAAGCATTCACGCAAACAGATGGGCCACCGCCAGTGGTTCACTGAAGTGAAAATTACCAGCATCAGCGCGTAACAGGAGTATCGACACATGGCAAGTAAGAAAGGTGTAGGTAGCACTCGTAACGGTCGCGATTCAGAAGCTAAACGCTTAGGTGTTAAGCGCTTCGGTGGCGAATCAGTTTTAGCTGGTAGCATCATCGTGCGTCAGCGTGGTACTAAATTCCACCCTGGCACTAACGTTGGTATCGGTAAAGATCATACTTTATTCGCTTTAACTGAAGGTAAAGTGAAATTTGAAGTTAAAGGTGAGCACAATCGTAATTTTGTGAGCATCGTCAGCGAATAAGCTGTCAGACTTTAAACAAACCCCGCCTTGTGCGGGGTTTTTTATTAAAATGCCAGGCACAACGCCCTAAACAGCGTTTTGCACACAGCTTGTCATAAGCTGAGTTATACTTATAGGCCGGCCGCTTGCTGGTCGTTATCTAATATGGTTAATCAGGACGCACCCGATGAAGTTTGTAGATGAAGCGATAATACGGGTTGAAGCCGGCAACGGCGGCAACGGCATTATCAGTTTTTTACGTGAAAAGTTTATATCAAAGGGTGGCCCGAACGGTGGCGACGGTGGCGACGGCGGTGACGTTTATCTGGTTGCCGATGAAAACCTGAATACGTTGGTAGATTATCAGTTTGAGAAGTTTCATCGTGCAGAGCATGGTGAAAAAGGCGGTAGCGTGAACTGCACCGGCAAGCGTGGTAAGGATCTTGAGTTACGTGTGCCCGTCGGCACCCGTGCTGTGGATGTCGATACCGACGAAGCATTGGGCGATTTAACCCGTGCCGGCCAACGCTTACGTATTGCTAAGGGCGGCTGGCATGGCTTGGGCAATGCCCGCTTTGCTACCAGTACCAACCGCGCGCCGCGCAAAAAGACCAATGGTACCCCCGGGGAAATCCGTAACCTGCGTTTAGAATTATTGCTGTTGGCCGATGTGGGCTTGTTAGGCTTACCAAATGCCGGCAAATCGACCTTGATCCGTGCGGTATCTGCCGCCAGACCAAAAGTCGCTGATTACCCTTTTACAACCCTGGTGCCTAATCTGGGTGTGGTACGGGTTGAATCTCACCGTTCTTTTGTTATCGCGGATATTCCGGGACTGATTGAAGGTGCTGCTGACGGCGCCGGTTTGGGTATCCAATTTTTAAAGCATTTAGAGCGTTGTCGCCTATTGCTGCATGTTATCGATGTATTGCCGGCGGATGGCTCGGATCCGGCAGAAAACGCCGTTACCATAGTGCAGGAGCTGGCAAAATACAGCAAAAAGCTGGCCGGCAAACCGCGTTGGTTGGTATTTAATAAGCTCGATTTGGTGATGGACGACGAGCTTGACGAGGTTATTGCTAAAGTGACCGCTGCATTGGAGTGGGATGGTCCGGTATGTAAAATTGCTGCGGCCAGTCGCACCAATACTGAACGTTTAGCCGCTGACATTCTGAATTATATTGAATTGCTACCGGCTGAACAGCCGGCAGAACAAGCGACAGATCCTGTTAACTTCAAATGGGATGACAGCCCGGTTGACGCGCAGCAAGTGATTGACGAAGACGACGATGATGACGATTTCGACGACGACGATTATGATGTAGAAGTAATTTACCAGCGCTAAGGTCCGTTAATGATTATATCGATGGTGGCAGCCATGGCTGTCAACAGAGTAATAGGCAAAGATAACCGTATGCCTTGGCACTTGCCGGCCGATTTAAAGCACTTTAAGCAGGTCACTTTGGGTAAGCCGGTGGTGATGGGGCGTAGAACCTTTCAGTCTATTGGTCGCACATTGCCGGGCCGGCGCAATATTGTTATCAGTCGCAATACGCCGGCAGATGCTCAGGGCGCGGAATGGGTGCAAAGTTTAGAGCAAGCGCTAAACTTGCTGCAGGACCAGCCGGAGGTAATGATTATTGGTGGTGCACAGATTTACAGCCAGTGTTTACCTTTAGCGCAGCGCTTGTATCTTACTGAGATAGCGCTGGAAACCACAGGTGACACCTGGTTTCCGGATTATCAAATAAGCGGCACCTGGCGTCAGGTTGAAGAGGCAATGCATCCGGCCGATTCAGTAAATCCTTATGCTTGTCGCTTTATCACTCTGGAGCGGGCTGTTTAGCCCGGGTTTGCACCTGTCAGAACATGTTGTTAAGATGATTCAGGTTATATTCAGTGAGGAGTAGTAAATGAGATTATTGCCAACTTTGTTTTGTGCGGCAACAGTAACGTTGTCATTATTGGCAGCGCCTGCTGCGGTAGCCGATGATCAGTTAGCTGCTTCTATGTGTGACTATGTTGCAGCAGACGATAAAAATCGACTGCGCAAGGTACTGAGTGATTACCGTCTGCGCTTACGTAATATTTATGATGGTGTCGTATGCAATGGCCAAAGCTTAATCCGTCATTCTTTTGCCAGCAATGCTGCAGATGTCGGCGAATTTATCGCCAAACAGTTACCCGGCTCTGCTATCGCCGACTCCGGTGATATTGCCTGGGCTGAAGCAAATGGCTTTGCAGCGTCACCGTTATTGGCGGTATTGAAAGAACGCGCAGGTAGTTAATTGCAGCAAATAAAAAAACCGCCCGAGGGCGGTTTTTTTGTGGCTGCTGCCGCACTTACACTTTAAATTGTTCGACAGATACACGCAGCTCTTCAGCCAAACGCGCTACTTCATGGCTTGATTCAGACGTTTGCTCTGCACCGGAGGCGGTTTCTTCGGCGATAGACACGATAGATTCCAATAACTTGCTGATCTCATGCGATACCTGATTTTGCTCTTTTGCCGCATCTGAGATTTGTTCACTCATATCGTGCGCCAGATGCACTGCATGGGTAATTGAATCCAGTGCTTTGGTAGCCACTTCGGTTTTTTCTACGCAGTCTTCTGCTTGCTTACGGCCTTTATTCATTGCTTCTACTGCCGCTTGGGCACCGCTTTGCAGTACCTGAATCATCGCCTGAATTTCCTGGGTAGAGGCCTGAGTTTTGCTGGCCAGTGAGCGCACTTCATCAGCAACTACGGCGAAACCGCGACCTTGTTCGCCGGCACGGGCCGCTTCAATTGCCGCGTTCAATGCCAGTAGATTAGTTTGTTCGGCGATACCGCGGATCACATCAAGAATACTACCGATAGAGGCACTGTCTTTATGCAATTTATTAATTACGGTAGAAGCTTGCTCTACATCTTGTGACAGCTGCACAATAATGGCTTTGTTTTCCAACGAAATACCTTTAACGCGTTCGGCTTCGTTGTCAGCATTTTTAATTTCGGCTACGGCGTCGTTTGAACTTTGTAATACGCCTTGTGCCGTGCTGCTCATTTCTGTTGTCGCAGTTGCCGCTTGGGTAACTTGTGATTTTTGTTCGCGTATAGCCTGAGTTGTCTGTACCGTGATTGCAGAAGTTTGCTCTGATGCAGCCGCAAGTTGTGTCGAGCGAGAAATAATGCCCTGAATTAACTGCTGCAGATTGGCAATAACCTTGTTGCAGTTGCTTGCGAGTTCGCCGAACTCGTCTTTGGCGCTGTCATCAAGCTTTTGTGTCATATCACCGGATGCTACTACACCCAGAATTTGATTCACCTTAGCCAAAGGAATAGAGATACTGCGTACTGTTACTGTAGCAATAAGCACAGACAATAGTATTGAGCCCAGCACCACGACAAAAATCAGTGTAATAGCGTTGGACACCTGTGATACTGAATCTTGCTGAATTTTTTCTGCTGCTGCGCTGGCCTGATTCAATAAGCGTTGCAGGCTGGCCATGGCTCCGGCAGTTTGTTCTTCGGTTAAAGCCAACGATGCAGTTGCTTGTGCTGCGCTTTGCAGCCGTTGTAGTTTCAGACTGGGGATACTGCTGCTACCATCAAGCAATTTGTTAATAGCGGATATTTTTTCTTCTAAGTCAGTAACCAAACTAACTTTGCCGGCAGTTTCAGTGCGGATAGTGGCAAACTGCTCATTTAAATCCTTCAAACGAAAGGTAATTTCGTTGCTGATGGTGTTGGCGGTGGTATCAGAAGTTGTACGGTTTAAATCCACCACATTACTGATCAGCGTATTAATGCCGGTTTCTATACTGGTGGCTGCCTGATAAGACCGTGGAAAGCGGCGTTGTACGTCACGTACGTCAGTAAAGTCGAGGATAAGCGAAGCCATATCATCGGCATTCATTTCCAGGTCGGATAATTTACTGTCGATAGTATCGCGCAGGCTGAGGCTGTTCTCTACCTGATTAAATAACCGGGCTGTAACCGGCGTAAAGTCAGTATAAGCCCGTGCTACAGTATCGGCAGCAGACTTTAATGTCGGCTCGTCTTGCACCGTTGCTGCCAGCTTATCAGATGCTTTCTGATAGCGTTGTTGCTGGTCAGAAAATTGTTGTTTCAGTGTGGCCACTTCTGCCAGAGTATCGGCATAGAACGCCTGTAAGCTTAGCTTGCTCATAGAGACAAATTCGCTTTGCATTAAAGCGCTGTTCTCCAGAGCTGGTATCGATACCTTATTTACTTCGGCTGTGGACGCACTGATATTGTTCAGGCTGACATAAGAAGCCATACCTATGATAAGCAGGAGCAGTGAAATAATACCGAACCCACCGACCACCCGCAATGCAACGGTTAACTTCATAATAACTCCCGATTTTTGCTTGATGTTCACCTTAACGCAAGATGAATAACTTCTCAAGTTTGGCCAAAGCGTGCAATTATACGCCGAATGCTACATACCCGCTACACTATAACGTTGTTGTGTCTCCAGACAATACGCGGTAAGTGCATTGCCCCAGACACAACCGGTGTCTAAAGCATGAATGTCTGCCACCGGACTATAACCGTTTAACGCTGCCCAGTGGCCAAAGAAAAGTTCAGGGTGCGGTTTATTGCGCCAGAATTCATACCAGGGCACTAAGCTGGTTTGGTAGCGCGGATGGCCTTTTTCTTTTAGCTCTAAAGAACCGTCCGGGCGACAAAACCGCATGCGTGTGCAACTGTTTATAGCAAAGCGCCAGCGTTGCTCAGCACTGAGATCGGCCGAAAAAGCGTCAGGCTGATTACCGTACATGACACTAAGTAATGTTTTTGGATCGCTGCGCAGCAACTGTTGCACTTCGTCAGTTTGCTTGACTGCGTCATCAAGTGACCACTGCGGCGCCAAGCCGGCGTGTACCAGCAGGTAACGCTGATCAGGACTAATATACAACAACGGCAATTGGCAAAGCCAGTGCACCAGTTCATCCAATTGCGGGCTATCAAGCAGTGGTTGCAGTAAGTCTTTTGCCTTCGCGGTACCAAAACCGTAGTAACAGGCAATAAAGTGCAGGTCATGATTACCCAGCACACTTACAGCATTGTTACCGAGGCTTTTAACGAATTGCAGACATTCTAATGATTGCGGACCGCGGGCGATTAAATCACCACAGAACCAGAGTTTGTCTTGCGTCGGGTTATAGTTGATGCGTTGCAACAGGCGCTGCAACACATCAAAGCAGCCCTGTAAATCTCCGATGACATAAGTGGCCATCAGTTAAGAATATTAGGCATGGCCAAACGGAACAGCGGAATAGCTGCGTGAAAACGCTCTTGCTGCAGGGTTTCCATTTCATAATGGCCCTGCATGTTACCTACAGGCGTTTCCAGCACCGCGCCGCTGGTATAGCGATAGCTGCTACCCGGTGCAAGCTGAGGTTGCTCGCCAACTACACCATCGCCTTCGACTTCAGTTTGCTTGCCGTTGGCATCAGTGATAAGCCAATAACGGCGCAACAAGCGTACCGTATCGCTACTGTGGTTGCGGATAGTAATAGTGTAAGCAAACACATAACGTTCGGCAGCAGGATCTGATTGCGCGGCAATATAAAAGGTTTCTACTTCAACCGGCACATTGTAGTGTGAACTCATAGCGACGACTCTTTCTGCTCCAGCCATTGTGCAATACGGACGAAATCCTCTACGGCTAATTGCTCCGGACGTTGGCCGGGGTCCAGCCCCAGCTGCTGTAAGTCTTCTGCAGTAGCAATATTACTAAAACAATTGCGTAATGTTTTACGACGTTGATTAAAGGCTTCCAGACAAACGCGGTTCAGGGTTTCGGCAGATACCTGCGCTCTGGCTGAAACGGCTTTGGGTATTAACCTTACTACGGCTGACTCGACTTTAGGTGCCGGCTTAAACGCTCCCGGGCCTACTTGCACTACCGGCATAGCGTCACAGTAATATTGTGTCATAACGCTTAAGCGACCGAAGGCTTTGCTGCCGTGCACCGCAGTCATGCGCTGCACCACTTCCTTTTGTAGCATAAAGTGCATATTTTCAATTAAGTCGGCATATTGGAATAAGTGAAATAGCAGTGGAGTTGAAATGTTATAGGGCAAATTTCCAAAGACTTTCAGTTTCTTAGTACTGCTTGTCAGGCTGGTAAAGTCGAACTTCATTGCATCGGCCTGATGAATGGTTAGTTTGTCAGCCAGTTGCGGGTGTTGCTGTAAACGCTCTGCCAGGTCTCTGTCCAACTCGATTACGGTTAAATGGCCGGCCGCTTCTGCGACAGGCTCTGTCAGAGCACCCAAGCCCGGGCCAATCTCTACCAGCAAGTCGTCTGGTTTGGGTGAAATAGCTTTAACAATCCGGCCAATAACCTGAGGGTCATGCAGAAAGTTCTGGCCAAAGCGTTTGCGGGCGCGATGGCCCTGATGTACGTTATCAGTCATTAATAGTCGTCGTTTTAGTGGCCAAACTAATGGCCTGGTTAACGGCATGGAATAAGCTGCCGGCATCGGCTTTTCCGGTTCCGGCTAAATCCAGTGCGGTGCCGTGATCTACCGAAGTACGGATCAGCGGTAATCCCAAACTGATGTTGACCGAACGGCCAAACCCCATATGCTTAAGTACCGGTAATCCCTGATCATGATACATGGCCAACACGGCATCGGCGTCGTTCAGGTATTTTGGTTGAAACAAGGTATCTGCCGGCAGCGGACCCACCAGTGTCATACCCTGAGCACGTAATTCATTCAGCGCCGGAATAATAACATCCAACTCTTCGCGGCCAAGATGGCCATCTTCGCCGGCATGCGGATTTAAGCCGCAGACATAAATTTTCGGCTGTGCAATAGCAAACTTTTGCTGTAAATCCTGATGCAAAATACTGAGTACTTTTAGCAACCGTTCGCGGGTGATGGCTTTGGCGACATAGGCCAGAGGAATATGGGTAGTGGCCAGTGCTACCCGCAAACCTTCGGTTGCCAACATCATAACGACATAAGGGGTGTTGGACTGTAGCGCAAAAAATTCGGTGTGGCCGCTAAACGGAATACCGGCCTGGTTAATAATGCCCTTGTGCACCGGCCCCGTGACGATAGCCGCGAACTCTCCATTGATAGACTTTTCACCGGCGAAACGCAAGGTGTCTACGACATAATGGCCGTTGGCGGCATTTAATTGACCGTTAATAACCGGCTCTGCCAGCTCAAAATTTACCAGTGTCAGGCTGCCGGCCCGCTGGGGAGCTGCGGGCCGGCTGGGGTCATATGGCAACAGTTTTAGCGGTAAATTAAGCTGAGCTGCGCGCTCAGTTAACAATGCCGCATTGGCGCATACCACCAACTCAACCGGCCACTCCTGCTGAGCCAGAGCAATAACCAGGTCCGGACCAATGCCGGCCGGTTCGCCGGGCGTAATGCCAAGGCGCAATGTCATTAATCCTCCGCCATCACTTCAATATAAGCTTCAGTGCGTAATTCGCGCAGGAAGTTAGTGGCTTCCTCGTTATAACGACGGTTGAATATCATCCGGTAAACCTGTTGGCGCTTTTTATCTGCTGTGGCATCCACGGTGCGTTTGTCCAACACCTGGGCAATATGCCAGCCGTGCTCTGTGCGAAATGGTTCGCTGATTTCATTTGGTTGTAACCGGTTTAGTGTATCTTTGAATGCCGGCACAAAGACGTCCGGTTCGCTCCAGCCTAAATCGCCGCCGTTAAGCTTTGACCCCGGATCCTCGGAATGCTGTTTAGCTAATTCAGCAAAGTCAGCCTCGCCGGCTCTGAGTTTGGTGACAAAATCTGCCAACATGCTGCGGGCTCGTTCCTCACTGAGAATAATCGATGGCTTTATCAAAATATGGCGTGATTTTACTTCCTTAATATCAGCTACGTTTTCACCGCGGATATCAAAGATAGTTAAAATATGAAAGCCGGCGCCGGAGCGCAACGGGCCAATCATATCGGTTTTTTTCCGGCCGCGAATGGCTTCTGAGAATAGGGTAGGCATTTCATTAATATTCATCCAGCCCAAGTCTCCACCTTCCAGCGCGTTAGAACCTGACGACGATGCAATAGCAATGCGCTTAAAGTCACTGCCATCGCGCAGCAATTCCATGACTTTGTCAGCACGCTCTTTAGCGGCATTGATATCATCTGTCGTTGCCTGGCTTGGGATAGCAATTAAAATATGACCCAGATTATACTGTTCGTTACTGGCACCTTGCTCTTCCATCAGCTTAATGACACTGTCAACTTCTTGCGGGCTGATATACACCCTGCGTTGCACATTTGCCCGCACCACTTCGCCGGTGATCATTTCTTCGCGCAGCCGCTCACGAAAACGCTCATAGTCACCTTCTTCAGCCACTACTTGTTGGCGGAATGCTTCCAGCGACAGATTTTCGCTCTGTGAAATGTTGCGGATTGTATCATCTAACTGCGCATCGCTGATTTGCATACCCATACGTTGGGCTAATTGCAGTTGTAAGCTGGTAAGGATAAGCCGCTCAATTGCCTGGGTACGCAGGGCCGCGTCTGATGGCAGCGTTTGTTGCTGGGCAGCCGCATTGCGTTTAACCCGGTTTACAACATCGTCTACATCGCTTTGCAGCACTACGCTGTTATCAACAACGGCAGCCACCCTGTCAATTTCACGTTCGGCCGCAACAGCCTGTAAACTGACGCAGCATAATAATGCGCTCGCGATAACTTGAGATAACTTCATAAATTCCTGCATTAATTAGTAAGTAAGTAAGGCCGCCGGTAGGTAAAGATACCATTAGACAGCATATCAGATACGCCAAAACCGGCACTATCGCCAAAGCCTTTAAGGACAAATTGCAGACCTATGCTGCTGTCCAACTGACTTGCGTTGGTAAAGTTACCTAACGGTAAGTCCAGATCGGTCTGCAACTGGCGTTTGGCGACCAAACGTACCGCCCAACAGCAAGACTGATACTGCACGCCGAAACTGGCATCTATCATACGATTATTTGTTACATCACGATAGTAAGCGCCGATCAACTGCCAGTTGTCAGCTACCGGAACAGTGCCCAGCACGCCCAGCTGTCTGATCTGCAACCCTGAGACTGCGCGGCTGTATCTATGGTTCAATTGAAAGATGCTATTGTCACCGGCGCGATAATCCAGCGATGCATTACTTTTTATCACTTGTTCGCTGTCGATATCATATTGTAGTGCGCTGCTGAAGTACCATTTCTGATACCAGTGCCAAATCAGCTCTGCCGCTAACATCGACTCAGTAGAGCTTAAATCGTCCGGTTCATCCGGTTGGATAGTGGGCTCATCAAGAAAGAAAATTTGCCCCAAACTAAAGCGAAACAGTTCGTTATCTACATTATCGTAAAACCGGGTTGTCCAGCCGACGGTAAGCTGATTGGCTTCGTTAATGCGGTCTAACCCGGAATAACGGTTGATACGAAACAAACCGTAATAGTCATCTTGTAGCCTGGCGGTGTCATATAGGCCGATAGCCGTTTGATCGCGATACGGAATATACAGATACTGAACTTGCGGCTCGAAAGTTTGCAAGCCGCTTTCGCCAAACCAATTGTACTCGCGCTCGAGGTTTAATTTGGAATGCAGCCTGACTTTCGGAACTGAACGGCTGGCGGTTGATGTAAGTGCTCCGCTGTTATCGGTCAGATTTTGCTGGTAGTACGTGTAAAGTAAACTGGCTTGCGCTGTCAGCTCCAACGCCGGAGTAATGTAGGGTAGCTCTAAGCCCGGTTCAATATGTACCCGGTCAGCGTAAGTCACATCAGCGCTGTCATTACGAAAGTGGGCGTATTGCGCCTGCCAGGAGAAATTAACTCCCGGTAGCAAGGCCAGCGGTTTAGCAGAGGTGATATTGATTTCCGGTAACGCGCTGTAAGCTTTATCGTAATTACCCAGAATCTCGAAGCCTTGTGCTCTGATAGTTGAGTGAACTTGTTCGCCGAAATAACTGACGCTGGCTTCGCGCAGTAACTGGGTATCACTTTGGTTGCTGTAGTCTGAACCCAACTCGCTGAGATAAGCATCATCGCTGATATCGGTAAAATCAACGGAGGCACGAAGCTCAGAGGTAAAATCAGTTAAATGGCTGATGTGGCTCAGATAGCGACTGCCGAAGTCACCCGGTTTTTCATTATCTGAGTGCAGGTACTCAAACTGCATATTACCCTGATGTTGTTCAGTCAGGTAGCGAAAGTCAGATTTAAGTTGGCTGCCGCGCTTGCTCATATAGCGTGGTGTCAGTGTTAAATCGTAGTTCTCTGCCAGGTTAAAATAATAGGGTAGCTCGACATCCAGCCCCGATTTTTGCGAGCTGCCGAACTTCGGCAATAATAAACCGCTGCGGCGTTGTTCATTTACCGGAAAAGTCAGGTACGGTAAATAAAGCACCGGAATATTTTTTATTTTAAACACCGCATGGCGGGCTTCGCCCCAGCCTTCATCTGCCTCAATATTAATTTCACTGGCATGCAAGGCCCAGCTGTTGTCCGTTGTCGGGCAGGTGGTAAACAGGGCATTGCTCAGCACAATCTGTTGCTTTGACGCGGTTAGCTCATCGGCATAACCACGGCCGGCCTGTAAGCGGAATTGATAACTGGCTTCGTCCAACCGGGCACTGTCTTGTTGTAAATCTGCGTCGAAGCGGCTGGCGCTGACATGCAAGGCATTATTAAAGTAATCTATACCACCGTCAGCAGTCATGCTTTGCTGCGCGCTGCTGAAATTCGCTCTGGGTGCCAACAGCAAGGTGTCACGATAACCGATTTGTACGTTGCCGCTAAAAGCGGCTTGTTGGTTGTCGCTCAGGTTCACCTGATCTGAGGTGATGCGAACAGCAGCATCGTTGGCGTCAAGACTATCAATGCCGGCGGGTAACGGCTGCGGTAAGTAGCACATTGCTGCGGCGTGATCTTGTGCAAAAGCCAAAGGGCAGGTCGCCACAATCAGAAAAAAACTTACTCCAGCGAACCCATGCTTCATGCAGCCACTCTTGCCTTACTTCAGGTTGAATATCGTTATGTAAACAGTAGACTGGCTATGATAAATCAATTTTAGAAATCCTGCTAATCCGATATAGTGCAGCCAGTATGATAATAGACGGGTTTTGACTGAGTTGGTTCAGGCTCTGCCGGCAGCGTAAGGGTAAAATTGTGTGGGGTAAAATTCTCGGCGCGTTATTTGGTTTGGCATTGCTTAAAGTGCCTGGGTTAATTATCGGTGTGTTAGTCGGACACTGGTTCGATCGGGCCTTTAAGCAACAGTTTGAAGCAAACGGTGGTTTTAACGCACTATTCACCGACACCCTTGATGAGCAGGGATTGTTCCGCTATACCACTTTTGCCACTATGGGACATATTGCCAAAGCCACCGGTGTGGTGACATCGGCGCATATCCAACAGGCTACACAGTACATGGCGCAGCTTGGTCTTAGTGCAAGCCAGCAAAAGGAAGCCCAGGCTGCTTTTCGTGACGGTAAGGCGGTGAATTTTCCGCTGCGGCCGCAATTACAAAAATTTTATCAGACTTACCGACGGCGCAAAGACGTACTGCAGTTATTTCTTGAGATTCAACTGAGTATTGCTTGTGTCAATGGCCAAATGACCAACGCACAATACAGCCTGTTACAACAGGTTGCCGGTTACTTAAACTTCAGTGCGCTGCAATTGGACAGATTAATGCAGGCGTACCAGGCACAACACCGCTTTTCCGGTCGAAGTCACAGTAGCAGCGCGGCGGATAATTTAGCAGACGCCTATAAGTCGCTGGGCGTCACGGAAGTGGTGACCGATGCTGAGTTGAAAAAGGCTTACCGTAAACTGATGGCGCAGCATCATCCGGATAAATTAATGGCTCAGGGCGTGCCGGCTGAAATGCTGGACCTGGCCAAAACGCGAACCCAGGATATTCAGGCCGCCTACGAGTTGATTAAACAGCGACGCAGTCGCAGTTAGTGTGTTACAGCCCAACTGAGGTTAACCAGCCGTAGATTTCGTGTACCACCCACTGCTGCACATCGTTGTTGTAACCGGAGCCACTGAGAGAGCGTTGGCGATACACCGGTTTCATATGTTTGTTCACCAGTTGGCGGCGCAAACGTAACTGGCTCAGCACCTGGCTGTTGTCTTGCTGGTGGCTGATGTCTAATGTCGGCACTTGCTGCGTGGCAAGTGCCTTGGCAATTTGCCGGTTAAGGGTGGTGTCGGCCAGGTAAGCACCCAGCATAATAAAAGCGGCCGGCTCGGTTAACTGTTTTGAGGCATAAAGTTGGTTTAGCACTGCTGCGCTGCTGCCCTGGGCGATGATAATTGTTACGCCGGGATTTTTTTGTGCTAATTCTTGTGCCGCATTCATCCGCTCAATTAACTGCTGTTGGTAGGCTGCTAAGGCATCATCTGCTGTAATATCCGCCGGCATAGGTGGTGGCATAAGGGCTAAAGTGTGCCAGCCGTAGTCATTTAACTGTTGGCGCAGTGTATCGATATGTTTCGGGCTGGCAGCGTGCTCACTGCCGTCCGGCAGCAAAATTGCGGTACCCTTGGTATAGCTGGTCATGGCCTCGCGGCGCAGTGCTAAAAAGCTTTGTTGTTGCAGCGGTAATTCTACCAGTTCATCGGCATCAATTTGACGACTTAGATCGGCAACAAAGGCTTGCTCAGTTGACAGTGACACTGCAAAGCCGGGAAATGGCAGCAGTAAACAACATAGCAGGCAAAGATAAAGCAGGTGCCGCATAGCAGACGCTCATTACACAATGATAACCGGCTATCGGCACGCAGGCGCAAAACTTTAATGAGTTTGAGCAGTCAGCGCACCAGGCAGTACATATTTATCAAAGGTGTACAGTATCTGTGATTTGTAATCAAACTTGATATAGCCTTGCTGCTGTTCCAGCTTGGTCACGGTTGCAGCGACCGGCAGGATAAAGCAATACTTTGTCGCTTTAAACTCAACCAAAGCGCGGGCCATTTCCTGCAGTTGTTCATTGGCAGCCAAACGGGCCACCTCGGCTTCGGCATTACACACGTGTGAATTGGCGCTGAGTGACACAGTAGGCGCAGGTTGTGCTGCTGTGGTAAAGGCTGTGGTAAAACCGGCGATACACAGCAAACTTAGCGGGCGGTAAAATTTAGGCATAGCAAACTCCTGAACCCTGCATGCCGGTGCGCGCTCCTTGTGGCGGCGTAGCGGGTAATATTAACAAACAAGCAGCACATCACGGTGGCATTAACAGCGCAGACCGGGCCGACATGCTAACACAGCTTTTTTATCCCGCGCAGAGTGATTTACCCACGGATTTAACGAAAATAAAAAAGCCGCTGATATACAGCGGCTTTTTTTTGCATAAACTTTAATCAGCGTAATACAGGTTCTTTAATTTTCGCCGTAACCTTAGCTTCTATACGCTGGTTAGCAGCATGAGCCTCAGGTGTATTGCCTTCAACGCGCGGCTTGGTGACACCGTAGCCGACAGCACTGATGCGTGACGGGTCAACATTAAAGTCGTTTTTCAGAATGTCGGCCACTGCTGTAGCGCGACGCTCAGATAAACGCATGTTGTATGCCGGGTTACCGGTATTAGACGCATGGCCTTCAATCATTACTGTAGACTCAGTAAAGCGCTGCATAAAGGCGCCAAGGTTATCTACGTCGCCCCGTTGTTCTGCACCCACTACGGCAGAATCAAACGGGAAGCGCACTTCGATATCAATATCACCTACCGCAGCCATTTTCTCGACATAAACAGTACAGCCTGATGCGTCGACTTTATGCACCGCCGGGGTGCCGGCACAGTTATCGATATTATCCGGCACACCATCGCCGTCGGTATCTGCCACCGGAACCGGAGCTACCGGTTGTGCTCTTACAGGCGCCGGTGCCGGCGCCGGAGTTGGTGCTGCTTTTGCTGCTGCTGAGCCAAACAAATAGCTCATGCCCAGCTTGATACCGGCATCACCGTAGCTTTCATCGATGCCCTGGTAACGGTTAGCTTCGGCAAATAAAGCAAAGTTTTGATTAAAGAAATGCTTGTAGCCAACACCAAGATTGAATGCCGTAGTATTCTGTGCGGCATCCATGCGTTTTATACCGCCGACTAAATATAATGCCGGCATATTGCTTAAATGATACATTGCATCAATACCGTAGCGGTTGCCGTTTACATCTGTGCCATCAAGTTTAGATTGCATTTCCATCCGCGCATATTCTGCGCGCAGCGCCCAGTTTTCGGTCAGGTAGTAGCCCAACTCAATACCATAGCCCCAGTCTTTTTCCATGTAGCTCCAGGCGGCAGACTCTGTTTTATCAGTATCCGGCATGTAATACTCACCAAACAGTGAGCCGAATACGCGCTCCTTTAAATCTGCCGCAGTTACGGTATCAGCTAACACATTGGCGCTTAATAAAGGTAATGCCGCAGCGACAGCTAAAAACGTTTTTTTAAGTTTCATCCATATCTCCTTAGACTCACCCGACAATTTCCCTGCCACATTAATATTTTATATGGCATGTTAAATTGTGACATTTAAAATGTAGTACATTTGATTGTGGTAACAACATTGTTTAATAATGTTACACCGCTCAGATGAACCTTAGGTTAATAAAAAAGCGGTTTTAATAATCAGAACGGACAGATTGAAATAAATTCCAGCCAGCGTTTATTGATAGGGTGCTGTAAACGAAGTTTTTCGGCGTGTAACTGCAGGCGGTCAGCTGCCAGCAGGGCAGGGGTATCAGCATAGAACTTGTCGCCGAGGATGGCATGCCCCAACCACTGCATGTGTACCCTGAGCTGGTGCGATCGGCCGGTGACTGGTGTGAGCTTGACACGGCTGCTGCTGCTGTCACGGCTTAATACCTGATAATGCGTCAGGGAGGCTTTGCCGTGCTCGTAGCAGACTTTTTGTTTGGGCCGGTTCGGCCAGTCACAAATCAGGGGTAAATCGATACTGCCGCTGTCTGCGTCAATCTGGCCGCTTACTCTGGCAATATAGTGTTTTTCGGTTTCGCGTTGTTGAAATTGCCGGTTCAGTTCGCGCTGGCTATCAGCACTCAGTGCCATCACTACCACCCCGGAGGTTGCCATATCCAGCCGGTGCACCAGCCGTATGCCGGGCCATACCAGCCTGGCACGGTATTCCAGGCTGTCTTTATGTTCCGGCGCTTTGCCGGGTACAGTCAGCAAGCCGCTGGGCTTATTAAACACCACCAGCGCTTCATCCTGATACAAAATATCCAGATAAGGCGACAGCGGTGGTGCGTAATGCAGCAGCATAATCAGTCGTGGCTGACGACGATCAAGCGGATCGCATCTGCTTTTAACCGCGCTTTGCCAATATACTCTGTCAACTGTTGCTGCTGTTGCACCAGCGCATCTATTTCATCCTGGCGTACCGACGGGTTGTATTGACGCAGTGCGGTTAAGCGTTGCTGCTGTTCACTCAGCGTTTGCATGGCACTTTGCTGCGCAGCCTGCACTATGCTGCCCAATTGGCCTTCGGCCATAGCAGTGGCAGTGGCAATTAACGGGTGAATAGTGGTTTGCAACGCCCCGGCCAGTTTACTGCCGGTTTGCCGGCCGACCGGTTTAAGTTGCTTATTTAACTGCTCAAAGCTGACTTTAGCTGACAGGTTGTTGCCACTTTTGTCCAGTAACAGCCGGATTGGCGTTGCCGGTAAATAGCGGTTTAATTGCAGTGCCGGTGGCGCGCTGGCTTCAACAATAAAGTTAAACTCCAGCAAATAACTGCCGACCGGCAAGGCTTTGTTAGCCAAAATGGCCACTGAGCTGCTGCCATGCGGCTCTGTGGTCAGGATATCCAGGGTACCGCGCACCATCGGATGGTCCCAGCTCAGTAGCTGAATATCTTCTTCGGCCAGCGCTGTGGCACGGTCAAAAGTTACGGTAACGGCATCATCCTGTAAGCCCGGATAACTGCTGCACTGCATATGCTCTGACGGCGACAGAATAATACTGGTGTCGCTGCGGTCTTCCTGATTAATACCCAGCATATCCCAGGCTTTAAACATCAGCATTGGTAATGCGGTGTCGTTATCCTGCGCTTCAAGCTTCGCGGCCAACTGTGCTGCTGCGGCGCCACCGGCTGAGTTAATTTCCAGTAATTGGTCGCGGCCCTGCTCCAACTGTTGTTTTAGCTGTTGGTTCAGCTCGCGGCTTTGGCTAATCAGTTGTTGCAGCGCGGTTTCATCGATGCTTTGCTGCGCCAGTAACGGTAACAGCTGCGGTGCAAAGTGTTCAAATACGTTGCGGCCGGTTTGGCAGGTGTGCTCTAACGCATCCAGGCCTTGCTGATACCATTGCAGCAGCACCTCTTGCGCATGGCCGGCAAAATAAGGCAGGTGTAGCTGAATGTCGGCTTGCTGACCGATACGGTCTAACCGGCCGATACGTTGCTCCAGTAAATCCGGGTTTAGCGGTAAATCAAACAGCACCAGATGATGAGCAAACTGGAAGTTACGCCCCTCACTGCCGATTTCGGAGCAGAGTAACAGCTGTGCACTGTATTCTTCCTGGGCAAAGTAGGCGGCGGCTTTGTCGCGCTCCAGAATGCTCATGCCTTCATGAAACACGGCGGCGCGAATACCCTCGCGCACCCGCACCGCTTCTTCCAGCGCAATGGCGGTTTCAGCACGGGCACAGATCAGTAAAAACTTCTGCTGTTTATGGCTTTTCAGCAGTTGCAGTAAATGTTCAACCCTGGGGTCAAATTGCCACCAATTACTTTGTGCATCCAATTGCTGAAAAACCTGCTCAGGAAACAAATTGGCGCTGATGCGCTGTTGTTCTGTCAGGGTTGGATTCAGGCTGAAATGCACTTTTAACGCATTTTGATATTGCTCCGGCAATGGCAGCGGCGTCAGATGAGCAAAACGCTTGGGAAAACCTTTAACGCCGGCACGACTGTTACGAAATAAAATACGCCCGGTGCCGTGGCGGTCTAATAGTTGCGCCAGTACTCGCTGGCGCGCCTGTGTCAGGGCGGCGTCATCATGGTGTTTACTGCACAGCAGCGCTAATTCAGCGCTGATATCGCTCTCGCGTAATGCCTGTTGCAGTGCTTCAGCTTCAGCTTTGCTAAGGCTGCGTTGCTGAAGCAATGGCTTGGCAATAGCCGCTATATGCTGATAGCTCTGTTCTTCCTGTAAAAAGGCATCGTAGCTGTGAAATCGTGCCGGGTCGAGTAGCTTTAACCTGGCAAAGTGGCTCTCGTGGCCCAATTGGTCCGGTGTGGCCGTCAGCAAAATGACGCCGGCCGTATTGGCAGCTAAGGCGCTGATGCATTGATATTCTTCACTTGGCGCCTGCTCGCTCCACTGCAAGTGATGCGCTTCATCAACCACCAGCAGATCCCATTGGCTTGCTACTGCCATTTGCTGCCAGCGCGGATGGTTCTTTAAGAACGCCATGCTGCACAATACCAGCTGCTCTGTATCAAACGGGTTGTCGCTGTCCAGCAATGACTGCTCACAGCGCTCCTGGTCAAATACGGCAAAATGCAGATTAAAGCGGCGCAGCATTTCTACCAGCCATTGATGCTGCAATGATTCCGGCAGCACAATTAACACCCGGCTGGCCAGGCCGCTGATAAGTTGCTGGTGAATAATAAAGCCGGCTTCAATGGTTTTACCCAGACCTACTTCATCCGCCAGCAATACGCGTGGTGCAAAGCGCTGTGCTACTTCGTTAGCAATGTGCAACTGATGCGGAATTAAATTTACCCGGGCGCCGGATAAGCCACGCAGCGGATTTTGCTGCTGCTGGTGCAAATGTTGCCATGCCTGATACCGCAGGGTAAACCAATCAAAGCGGTCGATCTGACCGGCAAACAACCGGTCTTGGGGTTGGTTAAAGCTGATAAAGTGATCAAGAAAGGTTTCGCGTAATTCAGCATAGCTGCCATCGTCCGTGCGAGTGCCGCAGTACACCAATATACCGTGTTGCTCTTTTATGGCGCTTACCAACAGCTTAAAACCGTCGGCGGCAGCAATTTCGTCGCCAACATTAAATTGTACCCGGGTTAACGGTGCTTCAGCCTGAGCATACAGCCGCGTTTCTCCGCTGGCCGGAAACAGTAAGGTTAAATGCCGGCCTTCCAGCGCGACTATAGTGCCTAAACCTAAATCGGATTCTGTATCACTGATCCAACGTTGTCCCGCAGCAAACTTCATCTTGTACCCTATCAGCTAAAATGGGGCGCTATGGTACCAGGTAACAGACGGTACTGCACCTTGAATTAGTCATAAATATAGCGTTTTTCTATGTCATAAGTTTGCCACACAGGCCAGGCACAGTGTTAATACCTGAGCTTGTTGTAAATTTTAGTTAATGGCTGAGCAAAGTGTGACAGTTGCACTATGCTTGTTTTATGACACCGGTAAGCGGCCGGTGTCAGGCGAAGAGGAGCCCCGTATGGCGCGAAGAAAAAGCAAAGAAAAGAAAATTTACGTTCTCGACACTAATATCCTGCTGCACGAACCTTTTGCCTTCCTTAACTTCCAAGAACATGACGTTGTTATCCCGATGACGGTACTGGAAGAACTTGACCATATTAAAGACCGCAACAAAGACGTCAGCCGTGACGCCCGCGTTGCCATTCGTGCGCTGGAAGATGTGTTAAGAGATGCCTCTCCTGATCAAATGTTACAGGGCGTGGCTATGCCCCGTCAGGGTGAGCAAAAGCAGGGCGGGCATTTGTTTATTGTCAATGACCATCATATCACTGATGAAATTCCGGGCTTGCCAGGCGGTGAAAACGATCATCTGATCATCAATACTGCCTTATATCTGCAGCGGGAAAAAAGTCCGACCAAAGTGATCCTGGTCACCAAAGATATCAATATGCGGCTGAAAGCTAAAGGCGCCGGGTTAAAATTGGTAGAAGATTACCGTACCGATCAACTGATAGACGACGTACGGTTTTTATACAAAGGCTATTACAAATTCCCCGGCGATTTCTGGAGCCAGGTAGGGGAGTGCCGCAGTGAGAACGAAGGCCGGGAAACCTATCACTATGTTAACCGCAGCGTACTGCCGAATGCCTATATCAACGAATATCTGATTGATGAAGTGGAAGGCTTTGCCGGTAAGGTCGTGGCAATAACCGATAAAGAAATCCGCATTCTGGATTTTGGCTATGAGCGCTTAATGCACCGCCATGCCTGGGGTATTCATCCGAAAAATATCTATCAGGCCATGGCCATGCAAGCTTTACTTGATCCGCAAATGGATTTGGTGATCCTGACAGGGCCGGCCGGTTGCGGTAAAACCCTGATTGCACTGGCGGCAGCGCTGGAGCTGGTGATAGAAAAAGGCATGTACGACAAGGTTATTGTTACCCGTAATACGCCGGAAATCGCCGAGTCTATCGGTTTTCTGCCCGGCACCGAAGAGGAAAAAATGGCGCCCTGGTTGGCGGCCATTACCGACTCACTGGAAGTGCTGCATAAAACCGATGAGCATCCGCATGCCAGTGTTAACTACATTATGGAAAAGGCCAATATTCAGTTTAAGTCAGTTAACTTTATGCGTGGGCGCAGCATTCAAAATGCCATTGTTATTCTGGATGAATGTCAAAACTTAAGTGCTGCCCAGCTGAAAACCATCATTACAAGGTGCGGAGAAGGCACCAAACTGATTTGCTCTGGCAATCTATCACAAATTGACAGCAACTATTTAACAGCTGTAACATCTGGTCTGACTTACATCGTTGAGCGGTTTAAAAACTTTGAAGGCAGTACCACGATGAATTTAAATGGCGTTGTGCGCAGCCGGTTAGCCTCGTTTGCCGAGACCAATTTGTAACGCACCACAGGGCAATAAGCCTGTTTGACTAATATGATAAATCAGCCAGGCTTATTGCTGTTTTGATCCCACACCCGTCCGGATGGACATGCAAAGGAGTTGCATGCATAACCCAAGTTATACTGAATACCGCAGAACCGGTTTGCTCGGGCTGATATTGGTGCTGCTGCTGTCAACCTTTGCTGCAACCTTGCATTACCTGCGCAGTGTCGATGATAAAGTGCTGCAAACCCGCGCCAGGCTGGTAGCCGTTAGTTCGCAATTGGACAGTCAGTTTGCGCCTGTGTTGGCATACAGCGCCGCTGTTATCAAGGTAGCGCAGCTAAAGTTAGCATTGCCGCCGCTGACAACAGAAGACAGCATACTGCTGTTGGATCTGGACGCTGAACAAACGCAGCAATTGCCGCTTACCTCTGATGACAGCTCGCTGCAGGCTGAGCTGCAGATGTTAATGCACTTGCAGCCGCATTTTGACATGGTCGTCGAAGCGCTGCCGTCTGTAGTTGGCGTCTATTATTTGTCCGAACGCGGTTTAGCTTACAACGGTCAGAATAAATGGTCTGACTACATGGCCGACCATCTGCTGCAGTGGCATAAGCGCGCAGTTAACAGCAGAGAAAATGGCTATGAGCGCGGTATGGTATTTTACACAGAGTTTATGCCGCAACAAGCGGCGGTGTTATTACCGCTGTATACTGACGAGCGCAGGTTAGGCAGTTTTCTGTTTGCCTTATCGCTGGAGCCGATGTTAGCGCCGATGTATGAGCAACATAGCGATATCGATTTTATGTTGCTGGACCAGGCCGGCGAGTTGATCAGCCATTCTACGGCACAACCGCCGCAAAGTACTACCGAGCATATGCTGCAAATACAACGGCTGAACACTATGCCGTGGTCGCTGGCGTTACTGGAGCAAAAAACCAGTTTATTTGCGGCCGGTGTAAAAGATTTTCTCTGGCATTGGTGCAGCTATGCGGTATTGCTTGGCACCTTGCTGCTGGCGTTACAGTATCGCTTTCGCCGTCGCACCTTGTCGGCGGTGCACCGGCTGACCATACATTTGGAGCGACTGGCAAACGGCCAATCGCAGGGAGTACGGCACGTGCCGGCCGGCTGGCAGGACATTTTTGACCGTATTTGCCAACTGCACAAAGACAAACCCTCAGAGTAAGCGGTAAGAAAACTGATTATTGCGGCTGTATAACTGGTACTGCGGGCTAATGGTGCCCGGTGGCAGTTGCGCCGGGCCTGTCGGGTCTACCAGCAGGTATTGCCGGCCTTCAATCGTCACTGTCATATCCTCCGCTTGTGCCGGTAATTGCACGGCCAGCATGGCATGTTGCGGCAGGTAAATCATGGCCAGCCGGACATCCGGCAACAGCATGCGCAGCAGCGCCGCCAGTAATACCGCCTTGCTGTCGCAATCGCCGCGGTGTTGTTGCAGCATTTTCAGCGGTGGGCTGAAACTGTAACCGGCTGCTTTGCTGCGATCAGATAAATCCTGATAGGGTATTTGTTGCAGCCAGCTGCTGATATAAGCCAGCGAGTCACGGCTGGGCGTATTGGCCAGTTTGGCGTGCAGTGCCTGTGCCAGAGGCAGCAAGTCGGCTAAACTGTCGGCCATCAGACGCTGATGGTCGGGAATAATATAGTGTTCACCCAACAGCGTACTGTGCTGATAGTAGTAATCGCGCTGCAAATAAAAGGCCGTGCGCTGCACGGTTAATTGTTGCAGCTCAGCGGCTACTTGTTGTTGCAGCGCGGTGTCGCGGGTGCGGATGTTATAACGCAGACCACTGTACTGCGGTAAACGTTGCAAGCGGACATTGGCGTATTGTGCAGTATGCGCCCGCAAGTCTTGCCACAAATATTGCTGCAGTAATGCCGGCTGAAAGCTACGGAATTGGCGGAAATGTTCTGCCATGGTGGTATTACTTACTGCAAACTGCAGTTGCTGTGGCTGGCCGTTAAAATCAAACTGATAACTAAACTGCAATTGTTGCTGTTGTGGCTGCAGGCTAAAGCGCATCGGTGTGGCCGGTAATACCGGCGCACTTAACATTACCAGCATAATATACAGCGTTATCAATGGTTTCATCCGGCTCCATGGGTGTTACGGCGTTGCCATAGCACTAAGCATAATGCCAGTAGCAGCAAGATACCAGTGCTGCCGCCCGACACTTCTACCGTAGTGCTGCTGACGTAACTGTCGCGGCCATAATCTTCCAGCGGTAACAGGTCCAGATTAGCGTCATCAAAGCCGGATATTTCGGCCAGCAGATAGCCGGTGGCCGCGTCAAACAGACGGATAGTCAGCAGGTACTCATCGGCGGCAAAGCGGTTTTCCAAAATGGTGTCTATCGCCAGCCAGTCGTCGGCGCTGTCGCGGTACAATTCAAATACGCTGCTGGTATAAAAAAGCCGTTCGCCACCGTAAGTGGGTAGCAGGCTGAATTCAGCAAACACCTGCTGGTAGCGCTCAGACGTGTCGGCATCCAACTCGACCTCCAGCCGGTGGTAATATCCATTGCTGTCTAAATCGCCGCTGAGAAACACATCTACGCTATGAAACCAGACGTGGCTTTGGTAACCCTGCACACCGGCCATTTGTGGTTTATTGCTTTTCAGGCTGACAGCAGTGTTAGTGCCGTGGCGTTCAGTGGTGCGGCTGTCGGCGGCAGCCGGCAATGCTGCCAGCAGTAAGCTGCTGCTAAGGAACCAGATAATAATATTTTTCATAACGACATCTCCGTTGGCTTTGTTACTATTACAGGCTGGCGGCATGAATTTTGGCTGAACCCCAACGTAAAGGATGTGTAAAGCAATGAAAGTAGTACGCACTTTGGTGGCGGAGAATGGCGACAATGCGATTGATTTGCTTAGTAAAAGTGTGCCGCAGTTATCTAAAGGCCGCTTAAAGGATGCTATGGCCAAAGGCGCGGTATTGTTGAGTGGTAAACCGCAAAAACGTTTGCGCCGTGCACAAACCACACTGCAGGCCGGGCAGCAATTGCAACTGCATTACGATGACGATTTGCTGCAACGCCAATGTGCCGATGCGGTACTGATCAGTGATTTACAGCAGTACAGTGTGTGGTTTAAACCGGCAGGTATGTTGTCGCAGGGCAACGAATGGGGCGATCATTTGTCGTTAATGCGCTTTGTTGAACAGTACTTTGCCGCCAAACGGCCGGTATTTTTACTGCACCGGTTGGACAGGGAAGCCAGCGGCCTGGTGTTGCTGGCGCATACTAAAACTGCCGCAGCAGCGCTGAGCAAATTGATTGCGGAGCACAAAATCAGTAAGCAGTATCAGATCCGTGTAAAGGGGCAGCTGAGTGACAGCTTATTGCAACAGGGCGAAATCGCGTTGCCGCTCGATGGCAAAGCCAGCCTGACGCAATTCAGCCTGCTGCAGTATGATGCAGAGCTGCAGCAAAGTTGGCTCAATATTGTGCTCGTAACCGGGCGTAAACACCAAATTCGCCGGCATTTTGCTGCCGCAGGCCACCCGGTAATGGGTGATCCGCAGTACGGTAAAGCCAATAAAGACGCCGCAGGTCTGGCCTTGCAGGCGGTTAGCCTGAGTTTTGTCTGCCCGCTGCAGCGCAAAGCGGTAAATTATAGCCTGACAACGCCTTTATTGCTGTTTACCGGCGGCAATTAGTTCAGGTGATCGACTATGGTGGCCGGCAACACCAGGCTGTTGCAGCTGAGGCTGATGCTGCCAAGGCGGATAGCATTAATTAAGTCCTGGCGTACCATATTGCTGCGCCACTCACAGGTGCCCGGTTGGGAACTGTCTAACCATAACAGCCGGCAGTTATCCACAGCGTCCTGAGTGTTGGCCAGCGACCAGCACAACCACAAAGCCTCACGCAGTGCACTGAGTTCTGATATCTGCCACGGTTTTTCCAGCACCTGTGCCAGTGTTAAACGCAAACTGATTAACCCGGCTATCGTACCTTTTGCTAAATGCGGCGGTAAAAGCTGTTGTAACTGCCGCGCCAGTTGCTGCTGCAAAACGGCAGCTTCAGCCTGCGGGGCGTTTACGGCCAGCCAGATCACATCATCCTGCACACAGCTGGCCACTATTTGCTCCGGCGCTAACTGCTGCAAAAAACTGTGCGTTGCCAAATGCAGGCGCTGCTCACCAAACTGCAGCTTCAGCTGCTGGCTGTTGTTGCCGGCAAACGCCATTAACGTCAGATTGGCTTTATTACTGTGCTGTTGCAGACGCTGGCAAAAAGAATTCCAGCCGAGCGAGAGTAGCGGCTGCACTTTAGCGCGTTGCTTAACGCGGCGGCGATACCACAGCAGCAGGACGGCAGTACTGAGCAATAACAGCGCTAATGTCACTTGCAATGCCACGATGGCGGCACGCTGCTGTTGCACTACTTGTTGTAGCTGTTGCAGAGCGGCTTGATGTTGCACCTTGGTTGCTACCTGCACCAGACCATTGTTTATCATGTTCAACTGCAGCTTATTTTGTTCGCTGAACTGCTCAAAACGCAGGCTGCCGGCTTGCTGCATATGCTGATAAGCCAACGGCCAATCACCGCGTTGTGCGGCCAGTTGCGCTGCCAATTCGTTGTAACGAAACTTCAGATAGGCCGGGGTTTGCTCTATCTGCGGTGCAATGTCCTGCAGCAGCGCGGTTGCCCGGGAAAACTGCTGTTGCTTAAACAGTAATCCGGCCAGCGCAATACTGCTTTCCTGCAGATAGGTTTGAATATTCTGCTGGCGAAACAGCTGCAGCGCATCGCTGAAATACTGTTGCGCCTGCTCCGGTTGTTGTTGCAACTCAGCCAGCCGGCCCAGCCCTTGCAGGGCAATACCGACACGTAACAGATCATCCTGCTGGCGTGCCAATGTCAGCGCTTCTTGTAAAACATCGGCGGCCTGTGCTGCAGTACTGCTGTCTTCCAGGTAAGTTTCACCAATATGAATTAAAGTATAGGTATAGCTGGAGTGGCGTTGCAGTGCATGGTAACGCTGCCTGGCCTGCTGCAGATGATGCAGTGCTTGTTTATGATCTTCAATTTTGCGGTACGCCATGCCTAAGCGGAAGTGGATCGATGCCAGTGCTTCGTCATCCTGTAATTCCGTGGCCAGTGCCAGCGCCTGGTTTAAATGTTGATAGGCTTCGCCATAGGCGTTATTTTGCAGGGTTAAACGGCCAAGTGTAATGCGGGCTTTAAGCTCTGCAGCAGGTTGCTGAGTTTGTTGCGCCAGTTGCAGGCTGCGCTCAGCGTATGGAATGGCTTGTGGAATATTGCCCAGTTGGTTATAGGCCTGAGCAAAATTTTGCAGCACATCGCTGTACAAGTCGCGGCCTTGAGCGTCTTCGGCGTGTTGTATTAACTGCTCTGCCTGTTCCAGCTGGGTAATTGCAATGACCGTATCACGGTACAAGATACCGTAAACCTGAGCTTTGAGCAGGTAGGCATGCGCACGTAAATAACTGTCTTGCGTCAGCGTCAGCGCGTTGCTTACAGCGTCTATAGCTGCATCCTTATTGCGCAAACGCAGTTGGGCTTCGGTTAATACCAGCCAATCTTCAGCACTAAGGCTATCTGTAGGTTGCGACAGTAAGTGATTACTTACCTGCTCGGCGTTCGAGGCGGCATGCGTTAATCGCTGGACCAGCGGCTCTGCGGCTACACTGCCGGGTAACAACAGTAACACAAGGGCAAGGCGTAATAGCATAGTCACGGCTGTAATGGTTTTTACTGCAGTGTAACGGGTATTGTGCAACACGGCTATACCTTGTGTTGCGGCTGGCCGCTGATAAAAGCCTGCACATTGGCGGCTAATTGTTGCACCATACGCCGGCGTGCTTCAGCACTGGCCCAGGCCATATGCGGAGTGATGATCAGGTTGGGGTGGCTGCTGTTACACAAAAGATCGTCCGCTGCCGGCGGTTCTTGCTGCAGCACATCCAGTGCCGCACCGGCCAACTGCCCGCTTTGCAAAGCATCTAACAGGGCGGCGGCATCAACCAGGCCGCCACGGGCAGTATTGAGCAACAGCGCGCCGCGCTTTACCATCGCGAAGGTGTGGCGGTTAAATAAATGCTCTGTATCAGCGGTTAGCGGGCAATGCAGCGAAATAACATCAGCTTGTGCCAGGGCATCGTTAAACGCGACCCGGCCCTCGCGGCATATCGCTGCGCCCGGTTGCTCGGCAATCACTACCTGCATGCCAAAAGCGGCGGCCAGCCCCGCAGTGGCTTTACCCAGAGCGCCATAGCCGATAACCACAAAGCATTTGCCGGCCAGTTCGGTTACCGGATAGTCCAATAAACAAAAATGCCGGCTGCGCTGCCAATCACCGCGTTGTACTGCCCGATGATACTGTTGCACCTGGTTGGTCAGTTGCAACAACAGGGCAAACACATGTTGCGGTACTGCCGTGTCGGCATAGCCCCGTACATTGCAGACAGTAATACCAAGCGCCGCTGCGGCAGTCAGGTCAACGTTATTTACCCCTGTAGCCGCCACACAAATCAGTTTTAATGCCGGTAGCTGTTGCAGTATGTCAGCCGTGAGTTCTGCCTTGTTAACAATAGCGATGGTGGCGTGTTGCAACCTGGGTACGATATCAGCAGCCAGGGTATGCGAATGGCACACTAATGTCGCGTTTTGCTGTTGTAAGGCCGATAAATCCGCGTCGCCCATCGTGGCGGCATCCAGAAAAACCATAGTGTGCATTGTTGTGTTTCCTTGGTTAGCTCTGTACCTGAATAAGGTTCAAATAATCTCTTGCCGCGTTATACCAGCGCTTTGGCGCCGGGTAAACGTTTGCTGCGCTAAACTATGCTAAAGTCGCATCTGTTCGCGTAGAATCACGCCACGGCGTTAGTTTTTCAGGAGTCGCTTTATGTTTCCAGCACGTTTGCAGCCGGTGTTGTTTGCTTTTATTATGTCTGGTTTTATGGCGTTTCTAATGTCAGGCATTCTTACCTTTATTAATCTGGGCTGGTTTGCTGCATTTTTCAGTGCCTGGATGAAAGCTTATTTGTACGCCCATGCCTGTGCTTTTCCGCTGGTGTTTATTTTTGCGCCGTTAAGCCGTAAATTGGCCGGTATGTTGAGCAAAACCGCTTAGGTCGTGTTCGGTTAAACTCTGTCACTTCAAACCATGCTGTTGTTGTTAAACCACAGGTTAAGCTGTTGCGGTAACTTAGCCAGCCAGGCATCTAACTGTTGTGGTGTCATAGGTTTGGCAAAGTAATAGCCTTGTATTTTATCGCAACCGCAACTTTGCAGATGTTGCAGCCCGGCATGATTCTCCAGCCCTTCTGCTGTTACCGAGAAACCCAGGCTATGGGCTAATTGAGTGGTGGCTTTGACAATCAGGGCATCGTTGCTGTTGTGTTCAATGTCTTTGACAAAAGCACGATCTATTTTCACCTCATGTACCGGTAACTGTTTTAAATACGCTAATGACGACTGGCCGGTACCAAAGTCATCTATCGATAATGTAATACCCAGCTTACGCAGCCGGTGCAGCTGAGCAATAACCGTTTCGGTATCGTCCATCACCGCACTTTCAGTTACTTCCAGAGCCAGTGCCGCCGCCGGTAACTGATGTTGTTGTAACAGCACGGCAATGTCGTCGGCCAGTTGCGGGTTTAGTAAGTCAAACACCGACAAGTTTACCGCCAGTTGCATTGGCGTAGTGCTGTGCCACCAGCGTGCAGCCTGAGCAATAACCTGTTGCAGCATCCATTGGCTTATCAGGCCGATATTGCCGGAATGCTCAGCCAGCTTAATAAAACTGTCCGGTGGCACCAGGCCCAACTGCGGGTGTTGCCAGCGGATCAACGCTTCAGCACTGTTGCAGCCTGGTTGTTTAATATTTACTTTGGGTTGATACAGCACGAAAAACTGGCCGTTGTGCAGTGCCTGTGGCAAATCGCGGATCAGCCCCAACTCACGTTGATGGCTTTCATCCTGGCCTTGTTGATAAAAGGCAATGCCGTCCGGCGTTTGCCGCGCGTTTTCCAGTGCAATATCAACGCGTCGCAGTGCATCGTTGACGCTAAGCTGGCCTGCAGCAAAATTATAAATGCCGGCGTACAATTTTAAATTAATAGCCGAGTGCTGCAGTTTGTAACCATTAAGCAGCGGCTTAATAAGCTGTTGCACTTGCTCTGTCAGCAAAGTGTGGGGATACAACAGTACAAACTCGTCACCGCCGGGCCTTGCCACCAGAGCCGGTGCCGGCAGTGTTTGTCGCAGGCGCTGAGCCAGTTGCTGCAACAACAAGTCGCCGTTACTGAAGCCCAATACATCATTAATGCTTTTAAATTGCTGAATATTTAACTGCAACAAACTGCCATCACAGTTATCCAGCCACTGCTGCAATAAACGTTCTATCGCGGTGCGGTTGTACAGGCCGGTAACGGAGTCATGTTCAGCGTTAAACTGTAATTGCTGTTCACGTTGCTTAATATCCTGTTGCATGGTGCTTAATGTGCGGCTGAGTAAGCCTACTTCATCATTGCCACCCGCCGGTGCAGTAGCATCAAAGCCCTGGCCGATACGCATGGCAAACTGGCTGAGTGCTTGTATCGGCCCGGTAATACTGCGGGCAAAAATAAAGGCAATTACTAAAGACAACGACAAGGCGGCACCAAAAATATAAAACAGCTGGCCGCGCAACTGCCTGTAGCTGCTTAGCCAGCGTTGGTTAGACAGGTGTTGTAGCGCCCAGAGTTGCTGTTGCTGGTCCAGCGGCAGTGCCACTGAGACAAAATCTTGCTCCGGACTGCTATGAATGGCGTCGGGTTGGCTGGTAAGCGCACTGAGTATGTCGGGTAGCTGCTGCTGATGTGATGATTCCAGCGTGGAATTGCCGATACGGTGCTGGCCGTTTTGCATGGCGGTAAAACTGATGTCCAGTCCGGTGACACCTTTTATTTGTTGTGCCAGCGGGCCGTCCAGTGGAAAGCCCATACCAACCCAGGCAATCAGGTTTGGTGCTTTAACCGGTGCCAGTACCAACTGAAACGGTTTGCCGTTCAGGCTGATAATGTCGGCTACTGTGCTGTCATTGGTGGCGGTTTGCTGAAACAGCGGTGCGATATCGCTGATATTAAGCTCCGCGTCTGAACTGGCCAGTAAAGCGCCGTCCGGCGCCAAAAGCAGCATCAGGCTGGCGTTAATGCGGTTACCGTGATTGTCCAGCACCGAGGCAATAGTTTCCTGTTCAGCCGTTGCTACCGCGCGGCGAAAACCAAAATCAGCAGCCAGAATACGCACACTGTTGCTCAGTTGATCTGCCCGGGTATCCAGCGCCTGACGTAACACCTTGGTGGACACGTTCAGCATGTGGCGTGCCTGCAGTTCACTGTCGTGTTTCAGTGTTGTTAATGTGGCAAAGCCGGTGGCAACCGCCAGCAAGCTTAATAATAACAGCAGAATAAAAATCAGTTTGCTGCGTAACGACTTAAATGGCATCGGTCAGACACCGCATAACAACAGTGCAAGGTGCAAAGAAACAGGCATAATACTGAGTACCGGGCTGGAATATTCGGTTAACAATAGCAATAACCTGTAGCAGGCTCAAATAGAATTGAACACTAACCACCACGCAATGAGATGGACTGACAGTAAATGAAGACAGGGATTAGCCCGACCTTGCTGGCGGGCGCGTTATTATGCAGCTTTACCGCTTTAGCCACAGATACCGACGTATGTCGCCAGGCACGGGCACAACAACGTGATTGTGTTGCGCTGGTGCTGGGCGGTGGTGGCGCGCGTGGCGGAGCGCATTTGGGCGTAATTGAACAGTTGGAGCGCCAGCAAATTCCTGTCGATCTGGTGGTAGGTACCAGTATCGGCGCTTTTATCGGCGGCTTGTATGCCAGCGGCCACAGCGCAGAGCAAATTGCACAGCGGCTTGAGCGCACGCCGTGGGCGAGTGGCTTTCGTGACCGCGTATATCGCGATGAAATGCCGCTGCGACGCAAGCAAATCAGTGATGATTTTCCGCTGCATACCGATCTTGGTGTTTCAGACAATGGTGTAAAGCTGCCCAAGGGTATTTTAAACGGCCAGGCGTTGGCTGAGATTTTACACGGCACCTTTGGTATCTATGCCGATCTGAAACATTTTGATGACTTACCGGTACCGTTTCGTGCGGTAGCAACTGATTTACTGACACAGCAGGAAGTGGTGCTCAGCAATGGCAGCCTGGTAGAGGCTGTGCAGGCGTCGATGACCATCCCCGGGGTAGTGCGGCCGCTGGAAGTTGATGGCAAGTTATTGGTTGACGGTGGCGTAGTCAATAACCTGCCGATAAGCGTAGCCCGCCAACTTGGGGTCGACCGTATCATTGCGGTCAGTATCGACTCCCCACTGTTGCGGCGTGAACAATTGGAATCGGCGTTCAGTGTTACTGAGCAACTTACCGGCTTTTTGGTGCGGGCAGGGCTGCAGCAGCAGTTACAATTACTGAGCGACAGAGACCTGTTGTTACAGCCGGATTTGGTGGATATCGGCACGCTGGATTTTGATCGCATTGACGTTGCGGTGGCGTCGGGCCGGCAAAGTGCTATTCGTTTTGTGCAGGCACTGGCCGATTTCAGTCAGCCGCATAAAGTGTACAGCGCCTGGTTTGCCAGGTTTGAGCAGACCGCCACACCGGCAATCGCCATTGACCGGCTGCAACTGCAGAATAATTCGCGGTTGGCAGATCAGCTGCTGTTTGACCGGCTGGAGTTAAAACCCGGTGATTTATACACCGGGCGCAGTATTCGCCGTGGCTTGCGTCAATTATATGGCCTGGACACCTTTGAGCGGGTCAGCCAGCAATTGAGCGTAACAGAAGACGGCAGTACTTTGCTGAGCGTCAAAGCGGAAGAAAAAAGCTGGGGGCCGGGTTATCTGAATTTCCGGCTGATGTTTGAAGATGATTTTCGCAACAACCACCAGTACCAACTGGCGGCAGCTTACACCCGCACCAACCTGTCGCCCTGGGGCGCTGAATGGCATTCTGAATTAGCGCTGGGCAGCAATAAATATCTATCGACAGAGCTGTATTGGCCATTGGCGAACAGCGGCCTGTATACCAGTGGCAGTTTTGTGCACCGGCGCGATATACAAGGTTTACAGGATGAATTACAGCTGTCGGCCGGCGAGTTGAAAAATATCGAACATGCTTTTCAGCTCAGTGGCGGCTGGAATATTTCTGATCATGCGCGGTTACAGTTTGGTTGGCTGTGGCGTGACGGTGAATATCAGCTACCGGCGGTGTATGCCGCACAGCTGATGACAGCAGAAATAGATTACCGCCGCAGCGGGCCACAGGCAGAACTGATTTGGGATACCTTAAACAGCCGCAGCTTCCCCACCCGCGGTATCCGTTTAGCCAGCAGTTACCGCTTTTTAACCGATAAGGTGCCGGGCACACGGCTGAACAGCAACGCCAGCAGCACTGAGTTACTGGCTGCTAAAAGCTGGCAGCAACATACCCTGCGCACGCGCTGGCGCTTTGATCATTACAACCCGGAAGATGACAGCGGCTTTGCGCTGGAGCAATTCAGTCTTGGCGGTTTTCTAAACTTATCCGGTTATCCGGCAGAGTCGCTGTTTGGCAGCCAAATCCAGTTTGGCAGCCTGGTGTATTTGTACCGGCTGAACGAGCAGAGCATCTCGTTTATTAATGCGCCGCTGTATTTTGGCACTTCGCTGGAACGCGGCCGTGTACGTAAAGATGTGTTTGGTGCTTCCGGCGGCGCCGACGCCACGGACTGGCTGTGGGCCGGTAGTGTGTTTTTAGGCTGGGATACACCACTGGGGCCGCTGTATTTCGGCGTTGGTATGGCCGAACAGGGGCCCACAGAGTATTCCGATGCGGTGTATCTGTCGTTTGGTAAAAGTTACTAAGCTGCGTGGTTACATATTTGCTCACACTTTGCCGTTGGCGTTAGCGCTTTTACCAATGATAAACTGCAAAATTAAGATAACAGCAGGTTAATAAGCAGGAAGCAATAATGCAGTTAATTGTTACCGCAATAAGTAAAGCTTACGCCAGCGTGCAGGCAGTTAAGCAGGTCAGTTTTCAAATCAACAGTGGCGAAATTTTTGCCTTGCTGGGGCCGAACGGCGCCGGTAAATCGTCCATCATCCGTATGCTGGTAGGCATGACACAGCCCGACAGCGGCAGCATTATGATCAGTTATCAGGATCAGCATTTTGACCATGTACCGCGGCGCTTTCTCGGCTATCTGCCGGAAGACCGTGGCCTGTATCCGGATAAAAGTATCGAGAAAAACCTGCTGTATCTGGCACAGCTGCATGGTTTAACGAAAAGCAAAGCGCTGACAGAAATGGACTACTGGCTGGACGTTTTTGAGCTGACAGAGCGGCGGCACGAAGACTTAAAGCAACTGTCTAAAGGCAACCAGCAAAAAGTACAGTTAATTGCTGCGGTATTGCACCAGCCGGCATTGGTTATTCTGGATGAGCCGTTTTCCGGCCTCGATCCGATTAATCAGGAAAAAGTGGTGGTATTTCTAAAGCAACTGAAAGCCAAAGGTATGACGGTTATTTTAAGCGCTCACCAGATGGCGATGGTCGAAAAGCTGGCCGACCATATGCTGCTGATGGCACAAGGCAGAGTAGTGTTGGCCGGTACCCTGCAGCATATTCAACAGCAGAGCCAACAGCAACAGCGGATGAAAATAGCCACTGCAAGTGCAGTAACCACAGAGCAGCTGCAACAGCTGCGGGGTGTGCTGAGTGTTGAGCCGTTGCAGGCGCAACATTTCTTACTTACCCTCGCCGGTGACGTCAGTGTGTCGGATTGCCTGAAACAATTGCTGCAACACGCAGAACTGACGCTGATTGAAATGCAAACGCCGGATTTACACCAGCTGTATCTGGCTGCCATGGCGAAGCACAAACCGGAGGTGGCGGCATGATATCGCGACAGAGTTTAATTGTAGCTAAATGGGAATTTCTGCGTTTTTTTAAGTGGAAGCAACAGCTGGTGTCGTATTTGCTGATGCTGGGCGTGATGGCTGCCGTGGCATTGTGGAGCTTTTTTACCGATGAAAGCCGGCAACAATACCGTATTGCCGTGCCGGCACAACTGCAGATTGTTAATACAGAGCAATTTCAGTTTCAACGCCCGGGTATTGGCGTTGAAGCCCAACTGGCGCAAATGCGCAGTGACGGCTCCTGGCATGCGGTGATCAGTGAAGAGCAGGGCGAACTGGTATTGCATACCCTTACCGGCAAAAAGTGGTTGGCGCAGTTAGAGACGGTATTGCAGCAACATTACCGCCAGCTGTCGGCAGAGCAAATGGGCCTCAGTGCTACTCAGTTAAGCCAGCTGGAACAACCTGTCAGTATCAGTACACGTTATCTGGATCAGAGTTACAAAGGCAAAGATACGCCGGAGAAAATGATTGCGCTGGGTGCACTTATTTTGTTGTTTGTCGGTTTAAGTACGGCCTTTGGCCAGGTGCTGGTAAGCATTACCGGCGAAAAACAACAACGGGTTACCGAGCAGCTGTACGCCATAGTAACCCCGCAGCAATGGATGGACGGTAAGGTGTTGGGGCATAGCTTCAGCGCACTTAAAGCCATGATCACCTCAGGTTTGGTGATGCTGCTGGCTTTTGCGGTGGTCAGCTTATTTGCTGAAAAAGCCATTGATTTAAGTTGGCTTAACATCGGCGTAGTGCTGTGGCTGGTGCCGTTTGCGCTGCTGGGCGTGGTATTGTGTGCCAGCTTTATGGGTGCGATAGCCGCCTCAATAGACGATCCGAACAACAGCGGCAAAAGTGCGGTAATGATGATTACCTGGTTGCCTATGGTGTTTACTTTTATGGTGATCGACAGCCCTGCCGGTTGGGGCATGACATTGCTCAGCTTTGTGCCGTTAACATCCTTTGCCGCCATGCCGGTAAAAATGGCGATGGTAACGGTGCCGTGGTGGCAACCGTTGCTGTCATTACTGCTGCTGTTGGCGACAGTATATTGGATGCGCCGTGTTGCCGGCCGCGTTTTTCTGCGTGGTATGCAAATGTACGGTAAAGAGCCGTCCTGGGGCGACATAGTGCGCTGGGCACTGAGTAACAAAACCGAATAATTAATCGCGGGTCAGGGCGCGCTCAACGTCAATACCGATGCTGAGTGCGCCGATATGTTGTCCGCTGTCATCGCTGAGCGGCAGGCTGAGTTTTACCTGAAAGCGCTGGCTTGACTGGTCATATTCTACTACGTCAATAAAATAGTCATGTTGTTGGTTAAAGATACCGAGAAACGGTGTTTCATCGCCTTGCCAATAGTCGGTGGTTATATCGCTGACAGCGACATTGGCACCACGGTTATCCATCAATATTACTTCGGTGATAAGCGGCTGGTTGTTGGCTTGCCAGTTACGCAGGCGTTCGGCAGCGGCAGAGTGCAGTACGGCGTTGCTCAGGTCGTTAGGCAGCTGTTGTTGCCACAGCGTATCGCGCTGCAGAATATCAGCCAGTGGCAGTTGTAGCCGGTTTTGTTGTTGTACCGCGTTGATCAGCAGGCGGTCGCGGGCCAGCTCGCTGCCGGCGTCCAGCAGCTGCGCCACAATCAGTTGTTGCTCTGTTTCTGCCAGCGCAAAAGGGGCAGAGGCACATAAATGCACGCCTGCGTTAAATTGCGGCATAAAGTCCGGTTGCTGCTCTAAGCGTGCTGCAGAGAAGTACACCCCCAGCGGCACATATTGTAAAAACGCCTGACGGTAGTGTTCCGGCTGTAGCTTTAAGCGCTGTATGGCATGGTTAAAATCGTCCAGGTCAGCCAATATAACGTCAATACGGCCTATTGCCAGCAGTTGCACTAACTGGGCAATATCACCGACCTCCAGCTCTAATTTGTAATTTTTTGCGTTAAACCAATCAGCCTGATGGCTGCCGAGGATAGCACCGTAACGTATTTTGGTTTGGCTGCGGGGGCCGGCGTGGCGCTGATGCCAAAACCAATACCAGTTTTCCAGAAACAGCGGTGCCGACAATTGGGCATAATTCTGCATATCATCAGTTGGCATGGCAGTAAAATAGCCGTCAATGCGGCCCATTTTTACTTCTTGCTTCGCGCGGCGCCATGGCATCGACAGCAGCTGATAAGCTTGTTGCTTCTGCTGCATAATGCACTGTATTTGTTGGTGGCTGCTACTGTTTGTCGTGGCGGGAATACTGGTACCAAGCAGCAGCGGTTCCCTGGCGGATGTTTGTAATCCGGATGTTTGCAAAAACGTTAAGGCACTACTGAGTATCAGTATCGTAAGCATAAAGGGCTGCACCGGATAAAACACCGCTAAAGTATAGCAGCATGGAATATAACTTTGGCTAAAGCTTGAACTTAGCCATGTCAGCCCAGACTAATAGCACAGTATCTGAATTGAGGTAGTTATGTTTTCATCATTTAAACAGCAAAGTAGTCAGTGGCAACAACATTTTGCCAGGCGGCAAAATGCCGGGCCGCTGCAGCGCCTGCTGGCATGGTTAATTCTGGGGTTGATGCTGCTGGCCGGTGCGGCTATTTTGGTGTTTATGCTGCTGCTAAGCTGGATTTTAATTCCCATCCTGCTGTTTCGTCACCGCGCCAAAGTTAAAGCCTGGCAACAACGCCAGCAAACCGGCGCCAGTGGCCAACCCGGCGCAGAGCAGCCGCGCAGTGTGATTGAAGGCGAAGTACTGAATAAGCGGGAAGATTAGCCCGCTTAAGCACAAGGCCTTTATCAAGCGCCACACACCGCCAGCTTGGCCTGAATATAGTCACTGTGGCGGATAAACAGTAAATCAGCAATTTTGCGCAGCATGGCCTCTTCGTTCGGGTCCAGTACGCCATCGGCATAGGCTTGTTGCCATAAACTGTCCAGCAGCGTCAATCTGGCGTCGTAACTCAGCTGCTTTAACTGCGCGGTAAACTCATGCAGTGATATAGCCTCTGTTGCTTGCTTTTCCGCCAGCGCTACTACCGCTTTAGCGTCAGCATCTGTTAAGGAAAATTCCCGTTTTACATACTGCTGTGCCAGCGCTAATTCCGCATCACTGCCGGCAAAATCGGCATGCGCCACCATCAGCATCAGCGATACACAAGCCAGCTCGGCGTCGTTCAGGCCATAACGGTTTTGGCCGGCTGCCGCGGGGGCCAAGCCGTCGTTTACTTTATCCAATAGCGTTTTAAATAACTGAAACATTGCAGATCCCTTATTGATTACCGCCGTTAGAGGCTGTTGCCGGCACAAAGTTCTGTGGCACAGCGCGGCCACGGCCTCAGCGCTTGAAAAACGCCCGCCGGCACCGCATTAAGTTCAAACCATACTGTTGGCAGCATACTGCGCTTAACGCCCGAGGTGAAGCTTGGCTATCTTTATTACCCTGTTACTGGGCGCAGCGATCATTGCGCTGGTGTTGTTTATGCCAATCCGGCAACGTTATAAGCGCCGGCAGATCATGGCAAAAGCCTTCCCTGCAGCATGGCGCGACATATTAAAGCGCCGGCTGCCGTATTTCCGCGTATTACCGGCCGATTTGCAGCTGCAGCTGAAAAAGCATATTCAGGTGTTTGTCGCCGAAAAGCAGTTTATTGGCTGCGATGGTTTAACGGTAACCGATGAAATGCGCGTGACCATAGCCGCTCAGGCGTGTTTGCTGCTGCTAAACCGGCCGGATTACTATTACCCGAAACTGCAACAAATTCTGTTGTATCCGGCCGCGTTTATTGTCAGCGGCAGCCAGGCCGATGCAGCCGGTGTGATGCACGAGCAGCGCCGGGTGCTGTCGGGTGAGTCGTGGGGCCTGGGTAAGGTCATTTTAAGCTGGGCCGATACCCTGGACGGTGCGGCTAACCCTGCTGATGGCCGCAATGTGGTGATCCATGAGTTTGCGCATCAGTTAGATCAGGAAAAAGGCATTGCCAACGGTGCGCCGTTACTGGAGCGCAGCAGCGACTATCAACAGTGGTCCGGCATAATGGCAGAGGAATTCCGCCGTTTGCAGCTGCAGGCGCAAAGTGGCCAAAGCAGTTTGTTTGATCACTACGGCGCCACTAACCCGGCCGAGTTTTTTGCTGTTGTCAGCGAAGTGTTTTTTGAGCAACCACAGCAGCTTTTTAACTTGCACCCGCAACTGTATCAGCAGCTCAGCGGTTTTTACCGGCTGAACCCGCTAAGCTGGTAACAACACAGAAAAAAGTGATCTGAAGCCGGCTTTGCGCCATACTCTGTAGCTTAACAAGAACAGTTCTTATTTAGTTAGGGAAAGGTTATGCGTTGGCGGATAGCAACAGCGTTAGCATGCAGTATGGTCGCCATGGTGTTGCAGGCACAGGACGCCGCACCGGTAAGAGTCAGCCTGCCGGAAGAAAAAGGCCTGTCGCAACAACTGCGGCTAAGCGGCAGTTTAACTGCGCAGCAGGACGCCGGCTTATCCAGCCGCACTGCCGGTTTATCCGGAAAATGTCGACCAGCCGCGGTTGTTCAGCAGTTCGTTCTCTAACAATGCTTTTATGTATTTTCGTCTTATGCCTCTGGCCGGCAACCCGCTACAGCTGGATATGGATATGCTGCGCGATTACGCCGAAGACTATGTGCGACCGCGAATGGAGCGGGTGCAGGGCGTGTCGGCAGTGGGTGTTAGCGGCGGCGCCGAGCGGCAAATTCAAATCTTGATTGACCCGGCAAAATTAGCCCGGCGTGGTATCAGCCTGACCTTTTTGCCGGCGCTGTTGGTAACGCTACTTAACCGTGTTCAGGGAAAAACACATACTTAATTACCTGCGCCGCCACCAGCGCTACCATCAGCGGAATAATATAGCGGCTGAGTTTGGCGGTTTTTTCCTGGTCACGGCTGCCGAATTTTTCTGCCAGGGTTACCAAAATAAACAGCGCAGCAAACAGCAGGGCTAAAATAATAATTAAGGTGGTCATAGGGTGCTCCGTCAGCAGGGTTGGCGCAGTTTAACCCGGTTCAACTTTAGTTTCAAAAACGCCGTGCAGCCGCTTCGCGGCAAATTAGCCGCATGCTATGCTGCGCACTATTCATAACAGCATTAAGGAAGTAGCAATGTTATTAGCAGTAGTGGCGTTAATTGCCGGTTTGGCACTGCTGGTGTGGAGTGCCGACCGTTTTGTTGATGGCGCCGCCGCAACGGCGCGTTATGCCGGTATGCCGCCGTTATTAATCGGTATGATCATTGTTGGTTTTGGTACCTCGGCCCCGGAAATGGTGGTGTCGGCCATGGCCGCAAGCGATGGTAACCCGGCGCTGGCGCTGGGTAATGCTTACGGCTCTAACATTACCAATATTGCGCTTATTTTGGGTTTGGTGGCGTTGCTTAGCCCTATCGCCGTACACTCGCAGGTACTGCGCAAAGAGCTGCCTATTTTAATGCTGGTTACCTTATTTGCCGGCTGGTTGCTGTTTGATCATCAGTTAAACAGCTTCGATGCCTGGTGTTTACTGGGGCTGTTTTTTGCGCTAATGGCCTGGTCAATCTGGCAGGGCATGCGTAACCCGCAGGATGCGCTGGCCACTGAAATGGACGAAGATCTGGCCGGCCAGCCGAAAATGACGTTAAAACAAGCCATTATTTGGTTAGTAGTGGGGCTGGTGCTGTTAATTATCGCCTCGCGCATGCTGGTTTACGGCGCGGTGTTTATTGCTCAGGGCCTCGGCGTTAGTGATTTGGTGATCGGCTTAACGGTAGTGGCCATTGGTACTTCGTTGCCGGAGCTGGCGTCATCGCTGATTGCGATTAAAAAAGGCGAGCACGATATTGCGCTGGGTAATATTATCGGCTCTAACCTGTTTAACACCCTGGCGGTAGTGGGTATTGCCGCGGCAATAGAACCGATGGCAGTCGAGGCAGTAGTGCTTACGCGTGACTGGACGCTGATGGCGGTATTAACAGCCGCGGTATTTGTGATGGGCTACGGCTATAAAAAGCAGGGCCGGATTAACCGCGCAGAAGGCGGCTTATTACTGGCGGTGTTTATCGGCTATACCGGCTATCTGATCAGCACCGTAATAGCGTAACGGCGGACGGATGTCTCAGCCACGGCCGGAGCTCGACAGCAACTACTACCTGCAGCACTTTAACGAGCTGCTGCAGTTTGTCAGGCAGCATTATCAGGCGGTGTTAAACGCCGATAGTGCTGCCTTTATCAGCGATTTTTATCGGCTTAGCCACAGCGCGCAGCAACTGCTGGTGCGCATGCTAAACCGCAAAGGCAGCGTATTTGCCGATACTGAGCTTAATTATGCAGAAATTGGCGCCACTGCGCCGCTGCTGGACGAATTAAGCCGGGCCGGCTTTATTACCGCCTTAACCACAGACGATTTAGCTGATTTTTGGCTGCGGTTAACCAAAGACACGCTGTGGCAATTGCTGCAGCTGGCGCAAGCAGAGCTGCCAGACATCACCGGCGCAAAAAAAAGCCACACCAAACCGCAGCTGCTGGGCGCGGCGCTAAAGCTGCCGGTTAACTGGCTGGCACTTATTAGCAAGCTGCCGCAGCGCTATGTCGCGCTGCGCCGCCAGGATGCACTTAACTATATTTATTTCCTCTATTTTGGCCGTATCGAGGCCAACTTATCGCTGTTTACTTTGCGTGACTTAGGCATTCGGCAAACCGGCCAATTTAAACAGCAATTTCGCCCGCGCTTTACCGAAGCGGCGCAAGCGCAACTGGCGTATCAGTTAGCCAAAGCCAAACCGGTGATTATTGAACTGGCCAAGCAGCTGAAAAAACAGCCGGATAATACCGCAGCGTTGCTAACGCCGTGGCTGGAGCAGGTCACTGGCTGGCCGCAAACAGAAGATAACGCCTTACTGCTTAAACGCAGCGAGCGCTGTTACAGCCTGGGTAAGCTGGCCGAACAATACAAGCTTAATGATTTGGCCATCGCCTTTTATCAGCACAGTAATGGCTTTCCGGCCAGTGAACGTTTAGCCAGGCTTTACGCCCAAACCGGCGACGAGCAACGGTGCCGGCAGTATTTACAGCAGCTGTTAGATGACCCTGGCTGTGATGAAGAATGGCTGTTTGCTGAAGATTTTTACCGGCGCAAATTTGGAGAGTCCACCACTGGCCGCAAACGTTCGCAGCTTACGCAATTACTGCACGACGCGCCGCAGGTGGGCATTGACGAGCTGTATCTGGGTAAAGCCGAGCAGGGCTTAATGGCGCATTATGCGGCGCAGGGTTATACGGTGTTTCACGCCGAGAACAACCTGTGGCTGGCGCTATTTGGCCTGTGGTTTTGGCATGAACTGTTCGAGCACAATGACAGCGCGCTGCACAACCCGTTTGAACGGCGGCCACGTAACCTGGCCAGCGGCGGCTTTTATCAGCAGTTTCAGGCAGAGATAGAGCACAAGTTAGAGCAGCTGGCCGCGCCGGGCGCAGCCACAATATTACTTAGCGCCTTAACCGCGTATTATGGCAAAGCCAACAGCTTGTTTTACTGGCACAGCGATTTGGCGCAGCAGCTGTTACCGCTACTGCAACATGCACCAGGGGCCAACGGCAAAAGCAGCTTAGCGCCGATATTACGGGCCATGGCGCAGGATTTTAACCGCCATAGCAGCGGCTATCCGGATCTGTTTTTGCTCAAAGATAACCAGCCGGAGTTTATTGAAGTAAAGGCGCCCGGCGATAAAATACAGCGCCATCAGTTAGCGCGGCTGTTAGCGCTGCAAAATGCCGGCTTGAACGCGCGCATTGAAAAGCTGCAGTGGATAGTCGATCCGAATCGGTTATACGTAGTGCTGGATGTGGAAACCACTGGCGGCAAAGCCGGCAGCGATCGCATTACTGAAATCGGCGCAGTAAAACTGCAGGCCGGCGAAGTGCTGGATACCTTTAACACACTAATAAACCCTGAGCGGCATATTCCGTCCTTTATCAGCCGCTTAACCGGTATCAGCAACGCCATGGTAGAGGGTGCACCGAGGTTTGCCGATATTGCCGCGCAGCTCAATGAGTTTTTACAAGGCGCGGTATTTGTCGCCCATAACGCTAAGTTCGATTATGGCTTTATCCGCAGTGAGTTTGCCCGCTGTGAAATCCCCTTTGATATGCCGCAGCTGTGCACGGTAGTGAATATGCGCCGTTATTACCCGGGGCTGGCATCTTACAGCCTGGGCAAACTGTGCGCAGAGTTCGATATTAAACTCACCAATCACCACCGCGCGCTGGCAGACGCCACTGCCACGGTGGAGTTATTAAAGCTGATTAATGCCAAACGGTGTACGCCAGAGCTCGCTACAAAATAAAACTGGTGGAACATGAAAATACATTCCAGATCTTTGAATGACGATGATTTCAAACAAATGAGAGAGCTTCTGCGGCCCGATTTCCGTTGGCATACTTCGCTTCAGGGATAAATAGGTGGTTTATAGTTCCTATAACCCCGTTACAACAGATATAGTGTCACCGGCAACTATGGCCGCGCCATTTGATAATTCATTGATGACAACACAACTGCTTTTCTTTTTCAGCGCCTTGGGCGTATTTAATGCTTTGTTGCTGATAGGCTATCTGCTGAGCAAAGCCCAGCGCAGCCTGAGTGACGTGCTGTTGGCTTGTTTGCTGACGATGCTGACCATAAGGGTGGGCAAATCGGTATTTTTCTATTTCTCGCCTGACCTGGCAAAAGTCTTCCTGCAGCTGGGCTTATCTGCCTGTTTGCTGATTGGGCCATTTTTGTATCTGTACTGTCTTTCGGTAGTGCGCCCGGCTCGGGTACACAAATACGCCTGGGCCCATGTGCTGCTGCCAATGTTGGCTATCATTGTTATTGGCGTGATTTATCCTTATCAAAGCCATGCAGCGCTGTGGGGCCATATTCTGTATAAGGTGGTCAACTATGTGTGGCTGCTTTATCTGGTGCTCAGCCTGCTACAGATACTACCGCTGTTGCATCAGGCCAGAACAAAAGCCCTGCAAAAGGCCTTCAGTTTACCTGTTGCACACACCCTTTGCCTGAGCGTATGGCTGGGCTGCGCAGTGATTTGGATTGCATATTTTACCGGTCCTTATACCTCCTATATCAGCGGCGCACTAAGCTTTTCGCTGATACTTTACCTGAGCATAATGATGGTTATGCTGGCCCGCCGCGAGCGCCGGCAAAACCGGTATCAGGATAAGAAGATCCCGGAGGATGACGCTGCAGCCATACTGGCCAGGCTAACCCCATTGATGACCGGGGAGCAGTTATTTCTAAATCCCAATCTTACGCTGGCACAGTTAGCCAAACGCTTGGGCATTAATACGTCCAGGCTGTCTCAGTTTATAAATGACAACCTGAATATGTCCTTTACCCACTACCTGAATGAAAAACGTATTGAGCATGCCAAGTCATTATTGCTGTCTGACGAATCCTTAAGCGCCGAATACGTAGCCGATATATCCGGCTATAACAGCCTTTCCACCTTTTATTCTGCATTTAAGAAATTTACCGGCACCACCCCGGCCAAGTTTCGCCAGCAGGCATCAGACAAGATTTCTGAAGCATAATCCGACACTACGAAATTATCATTTCGTAGTGTTTTTCCATACCCCCTCGCTAAGCTGGCCATCCACTTTAACGGAGGGTAAAACGATGAAAAATTGGTTATTCGGACTTGTAACCTTGCTTATTTCACAGGCCTGTGTGCAGGCCAGTACGGCCTTTTCAGACGCCAATGTGATTAAAACAGAAGAAACTATCGCCATAGAGGCGGCCATCAATCACTATTTCCATGGCAGTGCCTACAACGATAAAACCAGGCTACAGCAAGCCTTTCACCGTCAGGCACGGCTGTATCTGGAAAAAGCTGATATGGCCTATTGGGAATTACCGGCCAGCGATTATATCAATTTGTATAAAGCGGAAAATCAGGGCAAGTTTAACGGTCGCATCGGCCGTATTCTGAATATAGATATAGAAGGCACCCTGGCTACGGTGAAAGCAGAAATCTTAATGCCGGCCAGGCAGCAGCGATATATCGATATGTTGTTACTGAAAAAGCTAGACGGGGTCTGGCAGATCTTAAGCAAGAGCGCCGTTGGCAAGGCCAGCCATTACAACGGCAAGCGCATTTTGTTTATTCTTTCCAGCGCGCACTTTCATGGGGATTCCGCCCTGCCCGCCGGCGTCAGCTTCTCTGAAATCGTTAATGCCTATGATGAATTCAGCAAGGCGGGATTCAGTGTTGATTTTGTCAGCCCGCAAGGGGGCGCTCTGCCGCTGGCTTATATCGATACCTCTGAGCAAAAACATAAGCAGTATCTATACGACCGCGATTTTATGTATGCCATTGGTCATACCATGAAGCCTGAGCAGATTGTCGCTAAAGACTACCGGGCGGTGCATTATGTGGGAGGCTCCAATGCTATGTATGGGGTGGCCGATCACCCGCAACTGCAAAAAATCAGTATGGAGATTTATGAACAGCACGGTGGCCTTATCTCCGCTGTTTGCCATGGCACGGCCGGCATTGCCCACCTTCGCCTGAAAAACGGCGAGTATTTGGTAAAAGGGCGGCGTATCAGCGGTTCTCCCGACGAGTATGAGCTGCAGGACAGGCCCTATTTTAAGCAGTTCCCGTTTTTAATTACCAAAACCATTGAAGAGCGTGGCGGTACTTTTCTATACAGCCCACGTAATACGCCACATATTGAGATAGATGGACGTATCATCACAGGCCAGAATCAGCTTTCCTCTGCCGGTGTGGCAAAAGCCATGGTGGCACTGCTGAATCAGGAAGCGACCAAGCAGCCTTAACAGCCTGCAAATGGGGTCGGAAACATTTAGCCTGATTTTACTTAAAACAGAATTTTGCATGAGTTTAATCTGGCAATTGTTTCCGTCATAAATACCAAACGACAGATGTTATAGTGCAAAATAGCGGTATCGATGGCCGGTTGATCGTGGGCCATTATCAGTAAAGTAAAAGGAGAGCATGTGAACCCGGAGTTCTGGCAGGAAAAATGGCAAAAAAGAGAAATTGCCTTTCATCAGGCGGCGGCCAATCCTTTGCTGGTAAGATGGTTTAACCAACTGGCACTCGCGCCCGGCGCCAGGGTTTTTCTGCCGCTGTGCGGTAAAAGCCTCGATATACACTGGCTACTGGCGCAGGGTTATCATGTCATTGGCGCCGAGCTAAGCGAAATGGCGGTGCAAGAACTGTTTGCTGAACTGGGGTTAACGCCTGTTGTTAGCAGTGCGGGTAACTTGCAGCTTTATCAAGCTGAACAGCTGCAGGTGTTTGTCGGCGATATTTTTCAGTTATCAAAACACACCCTCGGCGCGGTTGCCGCCATCTACGACCGCGCCGCGTTAGTAGCCTTGCCCGACGCTATGCGACAGCGCTATGCACAGCACCTGATAACCATTAGCCAAAGTGCGCCGCAACTGGTTATTTGCTTTGAGTACGATCAAACGCAGCTACCAGGCCCGCCGTTTTCTGTCGATAGCGCTGAGATGCATAAACTCTACAGCAAGGTTTACAGCCTTAACTGTCTGGAAAAACTCGACGTGCCAGGTGGGCTAAAACGCAAGTGCCAGGCCAACGAGACTGGTTGGCTTTTGAGGGCAGTAGGATCAAACACAAAATAAATGGGGGCAGGTAGAAATTAAACTCAGGGCTGCAATCCTACAGCCTGGGGAATTTGTGCGTGGAGTTTGAGATCAAACTCGCTAACCAGCACATGGCTGTAGATGATGCCATGGCAACGGTGGAGTTGTTGAAGCTGATTAGTGCCAGGCGTCGCACGCCAGAATCTGACACATAATAAAACTGCTTGATTTATATTCAATCAGCGGCCTAGACTGGATTTGAAAATGGAACTTGCAGGTGTGATGTAACTTGTGAGTTTTAGTTTATGATCTGGCAGGGAGCCTTTTCAATGAAGCTAAATGTGGTTTGTTACTTGATAAAAGAAGGTGCTACTGAAGATGAATCTTTAGATAAAGAAAAAATATCAAAGAGAATACCAATAGTGATCAAGGGAGTACCCTGTGGTCTTTATATTAAAAAATCTTATTCTGAACCAAGATGGTCTAAATTATTTGACGATGTAAGCGGCGTAGATCCAAAGATTTTCCGGTCGGAAAGCGTAAGGGCGCTTTTGGTCGTCAATATTGAAAATAGGTTATTTGCCTTTACCTTTGGGCATGGCAGGTCCATGTTGAAGTCATTCATGCTTGAGCGTGGATTTGGTTTGAGAGTTACACTGAATCTTGGGGACTCGGAGCAAATCAAGTCTATCGACAAATCGACGCTAGAAAAAGTGTCATTAAATACACGATCGCAAACATCAAAAAATACGAGCGTAAACGACTTCGATTTTGAGTTTGATCAAGAAATACTAAAATCAATCTGCGCTGTAGTTGAAGACGAAGATACTGAAAACCCGGAGGTAGTATCAGGTTGTGACTCTGTCTCAATTAATACTGAAATAGAATTAGATACTTTCCCTGATTTAGCAAAACGGCTTCTGGTAGCTTACCAGGACGACAAGTACCAAGAGAAGTACCCTTGGGTAGATTTCATACAGTCTGTCTCCGACCCTGAAATACTTCAACAATTAAATGACGAAATGCTTAATCTGGTAAATAACGAGAAATTCGACAACGTATGGATTTCTCCGCCAGAAGTGATTGATTACAGTGATTTCTCTGGATTTGTCTACAACGCCAGAAAAGGGCGACCGCCATGTTTTCATAGTGATTTAGACCTGTCCATCTACATTGCCCAATCGACAATTAGGAAACCTATAACAATTGAGGTGTTGAAAAGGAGAGAAATCTTTAAGTTTAACGCGGAAGAAAGAAATGTTGACGGCTGGCCAGTCTTTCATTGCATGAACTGTGAGCTGGTGCTAAATGGTGAAACATACATTCTAAATGATGGTAAATGGTACAGAATTGACAGCGAATTTTCAGATGCAGTAAACAGTTTCTTCAATTCTTTAAATAAGTGCCAAATTGATTTTCCACCCTATTGTGGGATGAAAGAAGGAGAATATCTACGGAAGATTGCAGATGGGGAAAATTTTGCGTTGTTAGATCAACAATGGATTTACCCTAAGGGCACGGGGAATAAAATTGAGTTCTGTGATTTGATTTCGCAATGTGATGCCTTTATTCACGTCAAAAAATACGGGTCATCCTCCGTTTTAAGCCACCTGTTTTCACAAGCGTCTGTCGCGACAGATTTCCTTATGAACGACCCGAGTGTGCAGGAGCAAGTTAATAGGCATTTGGAAGAAACTTACTTGAGTATAAAATTTAATAGCGAAGATAGCCCAAGAAAATACAGGATTGTTCTAGCAATTATGCAGAAGAATGCTGGAGACCTACATCTACCATTTTTCTCCAAAGTTAATCTTCGTCATCATGCAAGGAGGTTAATTAATATGGGTTTTAAAGTCGAACTTGCTAAAATTAACATCAGTTGAGTTGCCTTATATACTCAAAAGGTTAATGCTGTTGATTTGGTTTAGATTGCAAAGATGTCGGAGACAATTAAAGGTATATCGTGCTAATTCACTATATTTTGATGGTTTGGAATAAATGGCGATTATTAGCTCCGTCACCTTTTTCAGCGAGTTATGTTAAGCAAGCAAGATTGAATCGCCACCACTAAACTAGACACTTCCCAGCCGTTATTGAGAACGGTTTTCATACTCCTCCAGTTATATTAAGGTAGAACCAACCAATAGGGTCAGTGTCATTGATCTTTGCCAAGCAGCAACCAATAGGGTCAGTGTCATTGATCTTTGCCAAGCAGCAACTGGCAGTACTGGTTAAAATCATCTAACCGCTGGGTAATCACATACTCGGTAACCGCCAGCTGCAAGCGCTGATACTCGTGTACCACGATATTTCTGAAACCGACCATTTTCTTCATCTTTTCTGCTAATTCAGCAGGTAAAAATCGTCATATTACTTACGGCCATAAACGGCACCTTCTTCTCTGATATCCTGCAATAAGCCGACGCGCGCTTCGTTGAGTGCGGTCATTTGCGATAACACCATGGTTTCATAAACGCCGACACTGCTGTCGATAGCAAATAAGCACTCGCCCTTTGTCAGAATTTGGTATTGCATCACGGTAGAGGCGGCGCGAAAGTCGAGTAAATCGACCTCGCAGTTGGCCAGTTCGGCAATATCACTGCTTATGTCCCACAGCTCAATCACATCGGCGTAGCCTGGCACCAACACAGCTAAATCTAAATCACTGTTTTTACCGGCAGTACCGTTTATCTGGCTGCCAAAAGCGTACACCGCCATGACATTGGGCAGGCGTTGTTGTAGTAATTGCAGTATTGGCGATAAATTCAACCCCGGCTCCGCTGTTCAGGCTGTATAGCTTATGCAAAGCAGTGTAACCCTTGCCTTAGGGCAGGGCAAATAGTGAGGTATAGGAAAGGGGCGTTTCTATTGTTTACCGGAAATTCCCCGTTTTACTCCGCTGTAAAGCGGTTAATCATCGCCAAAAATTCTTGTTCCAATACAAAGCTTTCTGCCACCGGCATAGTGTTATTTATGCCCAGCTGAAACTGATAATGCGTACCGGTGCTGTTTAGCTGAAAAGTGCGCAGCAGTTGTCCTTTCGGGCTGCTGCTTAAGCGCAACATAGCGGGGCCGGCCTTGTGCTGCAGCATAACGGCGGTTGCATCTGTTTGGTTGTGCTCAGCAATATCTTGCTGCGATATGGCTTTGCACTGTTGGCACTGCGCCTTAGTGATAATTAAGGTGGCATTGTCACGTGAGTAGCGCCATTCGCTGGTTTGGTTCAGCGCCTCGTACCGGCTGAATTCAGGCTCTCCCCAGGACGATGCTACTGCCAGGTTAATAGTGTCTGCAGCCAGCACTTTATTGGCAAAGCAAGTAAACAGCGCCGGTACCGCCAGCATGGCAAAACCAATACGTGATGCAATAGATGTCATAACGGCCTCTTATTCAACAACGTTCAGCTTACCATAGCTGGCGAATATAGGGTTCGAAGCTATTAACAAGTAATAGCTCCCTGTTACGACCTTACTGCGCTGTTTCTTCTGTTAAACGCTTTTGCAGCCGCTGCTTTACTGCCTGTGAATAAAGCACACAGCCGTTGGCGTCGGTTAAACCCTCGCTGCTTTGCAGCCGCGTGCGCATATCACTGGCTGACGGGTGGGGCGTAAGCAGAATTTGGCACTCCAGCGCTGCCAGTTTATCCAGCCCGGCGCGGTAGACTTTTAAGTAACTAAGATGCTGGCTGAAGCGATAACTGTCGCTGCTAATCGGCGATAAACTGTCGGCATACACCAACACCTGGCACTGCTGCGCTTCACAACTGGTCCACTGCCAGCTTAATGCGCCAGGGGTATGCCATCGGCATCAGGTTTAGCAGACAAGGGGGGAGATAATTGAAATTATGTTTGGTTAATTCATTAATTTTCAGTAGCTTTAAAGATAAATGGTGGCGATTAGCTGCAACTCGTTTTTACTAAGAATGGATTATCATTATGGCAGGGTTAAATACTAGTGCTAAAGAATTAGTAGAATTTTTACATGGTTTATCTGATGAAAAAGGCGCAGCATTTATCAGTGCAGTTGAAGAGTTTAGTAAATGTAACGCCTCTCAGGCGGAGATTCTTCTTGGTATATTACGCGGTATGGTTAAGCAATTTGGCGTACCAACATTCATTAAATATAACGCTAATAAACGTGAACATATAAAGGGAGTTGAACCTTTCTCGCTGCATGGTGAGAGAGTTCGTTTTGAACTTGGTCTTGAACATTCAGGTAGCCAAGCGGATATCTGCCTTGCAAGAAGTACTACTCCGGGATGCAGTTCGAGAGACCCGCTTCTTAAGTTGAGGTGTGATTCCGGAGGGCGGCGATTGTTGCTTATCCATAGCCTTGAGCAAGTAGTTGCTTTTATTAACGGCTCTAAGGCGTGGGATGGTCTTTTTGATGAAAATGAGGTGGCTCCCGCCGCAGTCCCACGTCGATCAGTACCAAGCTCTGTAATGACTTTTAATGAACGCGATAAATTGTTACCAAAGGTAAAAAATTACCTGAAAAAAAGAAATTTTTATTTTGAAGAAGAGTACGAGCAACCACACGGACGTTTCGACATTTATATTCACGCTCCGGAAAAAGTCCTCATTGAGCTTAAATACATAAACCTTAATGAAAATGCATTAGAAAAATTGCGTTATGCGATTGGGCAGATTTTAATTTATGCTTTTGATCCCAGAGGGCCGGGAAAAATTGAAAGACTTTGGGTAGTCACAAACGAATGTAAAGTATCTAAAGATATAAAAAAAGCATTGAAAAAAATACAACAACAAACATCTATTAATTTCTTTCAATTGCATGGAGATGAACTCTTAGATATTGATAATTGGTAAACCAGACTTCCTATAATTTGAATTCTGAATATAAGATCGAAGCTATTACGGGGTAATAGCTCCCCGTTACGACCTTACTGTGCCGCTTCTTCTGTTAAACGCTTTTGCAGCCGCTGTTTTACTGCCTGTGAATACATCACGCAACCGTTGGCATCTGTTAAACCCGTTTTGCTTTGTAGCCGCGTGCGCATATCACTGGCCGACGGGTGGGGCGTAAGCAAAATTTGGCACTCAAGCTCCGCCAGTTTATCCAACCCGGCGCGGTAGGCTTTTAAGTAACTAAGATGCTGGCTAAAACGATAACTGTCGCTGCTAACCGGCGATAAGCTGTCGGCATATACCAGCACCTGACACTGCTGCGCTTCACAACTGGTCCACTGCCAGCTTAATGCGCCGGGCGTATGCCCTGGTGTTGCTACCGGCATCAGGCTTAGCTGCCCTAAAGTAACCGCCTGGCCTGCGGTAACCAGGCCATCCACCCTGACGGCCGGGAACGGCTCGTGCATGCCGGCTTGCGGATCGGCTGCATCTACCACACCACTGCTTAACACAGATGCCGCTGCAGGCGATGCCAGCAGCCTGGCGCCGCTTAGTTGTTGCAGTTTTGCTAAACCGGCAACGTGGTCGAAGTGCTCATGGCTTTGCAGCAGCAGTTTTACGTCCTGCAATGAAAAACCAAGCGTACGGATATTAGCAGCGATGACCTCTGCACCGGCTGCGGTGGCGCCATCGATAAGAATATGGCCGTCAGCACCGGTAATTAAAATAGCGCTGATGCCACAGGTACCCACATAGTAAGTGTTGCCATAAATTTGATACGGCGGCCCGGCTTTGTCCCACTTATCCCAGTCGGTACAGTTGTTAACCCAGTCGCTAACCGGTGGGGCGGGCGGTGTCAGCGTTGCTGTGCTGCAACCTGCCAGTACGGCAGCAAAACTTAATGTAGCGCACAATAAAAAATGGTGAAAACCTTTAGCCAGGGGCATAGCCAGCGCCTTACAGTTTGGCGGTACATCAAAGATACGCCGCCGTGGTAAATTTAATGCGCCAAACATTAGCGGGCTTTAGTCCGCTTTACAACCACATGCCGCTTGGCAGGAAACAGAAGTTGGCTAGATCAAAATTAAATAGCTGACAAAATTCAGTTTAATATCAGCTGGCCGTAGTAATTTGTAATCTGCGGATAAGTTTAACAATAGGAGTGTTATGCGGTATCTGGTTTTAATTGTGTTTGTGTTGGCGTTACAGCCGCTGGTTGCTGCGCCACTGCTTAAGCATCACGCCGTAGATTTTATCGGTTGCCAGTGGCAGGTGGGGAAGAGTTACAGTATGCACGCTGATGAGGTGGGTAACCTGTATTTTGCCGATGTAAGCGGCTATCAGCAGATAGAGTTTATGCAATTACCTTATAGCCCTGGTGGCGAAGACACAAATACAGAGTTTATGCAGGTAAAAAAGCTAAAGGTGATAAGCAAAGATAACCGTGAGATGCGCTTTTATCAGCTGACAGAGCAAATACCGGAGCGGACAGACTCGCCGGTGATCACCTTTTTCGCCGTGGCCGAAGCCGCGGCCGGCCATGTGCTGTTTTTTAATCTGCCTGACAGCGAAATTAACCGGATGTCTGCCGGCTGTTTTTAACCGGCAACAACAGGCAGGTGTTATTGCTGCGCTATATCCTATACTCTTGCCCGTTGCCGGCGACTACGCCTTAAAGGCTGGCTTAACCTGACAAGAGAGGCTAAATGACACAACGTGAGCGCGGTTTTTTCGGTTGGGCCTGGTTTATCAGCTGGCGTTTTGTGCTGCTACTGGCCGTGTTGTTACCGCTACTGCTGCTGGTGCTGCGCTTTGTACCGCCGCCAACATCGGCTTTTATGCTGCAAAGCCCGTATCCGGTTAGCCAGCAATGGGTCAGCCTTGATACGCTGCCGGCGCACGTGGCGCTGGCGATGGTGGCCTCTGAAGATCAGCGTTTTCCTGAGCACTTCGGTGTTGATTTTACGGCGATAAGTGATGCGCTGGACCAGGCCGAAGACGGCGATGGCTTGCGCGGTGCCAGTACCATTAGCCAGCAAACGGCGAAAAACCTGCTGCTGTGGCCGGGCCGCAGCCTGGTGCGCAAAGGCCTGGAGGCCGGGTTGGCGATGAGCCTGGAAGTGATTTGGGGTAAAAAACGTATTTTAGAGGTGTATGTAAATATCGCTGAATTTGGCAAAGGCATTTACGGTGTCGAAGCGGCCAGCCGGCATTACTTTGGCAAACCAGCCAGCAGGCTCAGCGTTAACGAAGCCGCGCGCCTGGCGGTGTTACTGCCCGGCCCGCGCACGCGTGATGCCCGCCGCTTAACGCCTTATCTGCAGCAGCGTGTGGGTTGGGTTGAGCGGCAAATGCAACAGCTTGGCGCCGGCTATTTACAGCCGGTACTGCAGTAACACAGCATCAGGCCGGGAAGTAGCATAAAAAAACGGCGACCTCAGGTCGCCATTTTTCTACTTAATCCTGCCGCTTGTATTACCAGAGGCTACATCACGGCCCGGATGTTTAGCATCTTGCCCTTATATGCAATCGACGGTAATGGTTACGTCGCCATCTACTGCACCTAGCCCATCAGGCGCGCCATCCAGCGGAACCTCATCAATAATGGTGCAGATAAAGCCAGCCGGGTCAGCGATAATGCGGATATCAAACATTTCGCCATCTAACATGGTGTTGGTGAACGAGCCGGTGCCGGTGGCAAAGGCTTTGTTTTCCTGCAGCCAGCGGCCATCTTCCGGGCCAAAAGCGCGCATCGCAACGGTGCTGCCGTCCAGCGGCAAGCCGACTACGGTAACCGATAAGGTGCGCGGCGTAGCTACTACGTTCGCAGTACAGTCTACCGTAATAGTCACGTTACCATTAACAATACCCAGGCCATCAGCAACGCCATCTAATGGTGACTCGCCGGTGATGCTGCAGCTATAACCATCCGGGTCCAGAATTTTACGGATATCAAAGGTTTCGCCATCTAACATGGTGTTGTTAAATGCTGCCGTACCGGTAGCAAAGGCTTTACTTTCGGTTAGCCAACGGCCATCCAGCGGACCGGTAGCTTGCATGGCAACGCTGGTGCCGCCCGGTAAGCCGGTCACCGTCACTGACAGCGTGCGTGGTGTAGCAACCACTTCCGCTTCGCAGGTTACGCTAACAGTCACGTTACCATCGACGATACCTAAGCCATCAACTAGATCGAACAGAGGCGCTTCATCAGTGATGGTACAGAAGTAACCTTCAGGTTGTGTCTGAATGCCGATAGCAAAAGGTTCGCTGTCTAACAGGGTATTGCTGAATGCGGCGGTGCCGGTAGTGAAGGTTTTATCTTCCAGCTCCCAGCGGCCATCTTCCGGGCCAAAAGCACGCATCTCAACGCTGGTATCGCCAGGCAGGCCGGCTACTGTCACCGATAATGTCCGTGGCGTTTCATCCGTTGTACAGCTAATTGGCAAATCGACCGGGCCACTTACTACCGGGTTAGTTGCCTCACCATTTTCATCGGTGAAGCTCACAGCAAGCTCACATACCTGACCAATTGGCTGGCTTTGAATCGTTACGCTGTATTCATCGCCCAGAATAAACTCACCGGTAAAGCTAAAGGCACCATCTTCATTCACCAGCAATTCCTCGTCGCCCGGCTCACTGCTTAGCAGCAGTTCCAGCTCGCCGTTCAGGCCTTCAACTGAGCCGTTAATGTTGTAGGTGATATATTCACAGTCAACAATCAGTTCAACGTCTGCAGTGCCCATAGTGCCTGTTGCCGCTGACTCGTCACGTAAGCTACAGGTTTGGCCGGCAGAGTTAGTAAATACTGCTACATCAAAGGCTTCGCCTTGTTGTAGCTGCTTGGTAAAACTAAACGGGCTGCTATCTTCAGCTGCAGTGGATATGCGCACAATATCAGAGCCATTGTTACTTAACTGTAGTGTGCCTTGCAGACCAAAGACTGTGCCGGTCACGTCATAGCTTACCGGTGGTTCCGTCACGGTTAGGGTGAAACTTTGCGTAGCGCCATTTGGTAGTGTCAGAGTAATGTCGTAAGTACCAGCCTCGGTAGCCGTACCGACTAAAGTATTTTGCTGCACAGTAAAGGTTTTTAGCGAATTATCGGCCTCGCTGGCCCATACCACCTGACCAGAGCCGGTAACAGTAACTGCTGTGGCAGGTCCGGCAATAACCTCGCCTTCGCGATACACTACTGTGCCAGATGAACCTGTATCGCTTTCACCATCAACAGCAACAAAGCGCAGGTTGCCTTGCTTCTGCTCGCCGTTTGAATAACAGCTCGTGTTGGCAAAATAAGTACCTTGATTGGCATAGCCTGCCATACCTGCAGTGCAGGAGGCTTCGCTGCTTTTATACATGGGACGGATAGCATTCGTAAGTTCTACCAGGAAATAACCGGAATTACTGGTTGTAGCTACGTGGATAAAACCGTAAGAATCCGTTCCCAGCGTCTGCCACTTATGTAAACCAGCAAGTTCATTAATCTTAGTTGTATCGTTGAATGAAAAGTACTTGCGGGCAATGCTGCCATCGATCCAGTAAAATGTACCGTCTTTCACTGCGATAGATCGTGCATGTCCCGGAGCTTCTCTGATTATTTCCGGCTGTGGATTGCTTTCAGCCAGATTAAGCTTGTGAAAAACCGTGGTTGCGTTAGCGTCGCGACCTTTATTTTCCGCGATGTAGAGCACTCTGTTGTTAATCGTCAGACCACCGAAACCTTCGAACCCTTCATTGGGGCTAAAGACAATTTGCGGCTCTTCGTTACTATCAAGGCGGGTTTTATAGATCCCGAAGCCCGGCTCTAATAGTGAGTAGGTGACTCCGTAGAAATAAATATCTTCACCATCGGCAGCCATATAAGGCACGCTGCCGGTAAAGTTACCTGTGTTCACCGGCAATGATGCTTCAGTTTGCAACTCCAGCCAGTCGGGCTGTCCGCTAACGGTAATTTCATAGTCGCGTTCTGATTCCGGCGTAACCGTAATATCATAGCGGTACTCTTGCCCTACTACTGCAGTAGTAGGCGCAGTACTGGAGAACTCAAGGGGAGTTCGGCTGCTTTTCTCAAAAATGCAGCCCGTCATCGTTATGGATAGCAGCGCTACCATCATGGTGCGGCCAAGGTGCTTCATATTATTATCCTTTTTTCGCGCACACTGCGCGCGCGCAAATCCTGAAATTTGCGAACATCAGCGGCCTGATTAATTTTGCCTGTAAAAGCTGAACCATAAGCTGGCCTGAACATGAGGTAACGGCGCCTTTATCGCATGGTTTAGCCGTACAATTATCATGCAATACCCTGAATTAAAGCAAGACACGCTGTGGCAGAAAGTCTGGCCAGGGCTGATAGAATTAACCCAACTATATGACCAAAAACAACATTATTTGCCGTACGATAATGTGTTTTATCCGGCGATATCAGAGTGCTTTATATATGAGCAATGCCTGATTAACGAAATGTAAACGCACTTTTTTCCTTTAACCAAATCCTGGCTGAGTTTAAACCCAAGTGATGTTTCGCTTATGCCGACAAGCCCTGAAGATGACGCAGGCATCTGATGGCGAGCTGTGGTTGGGCGATAAGCAGTTTGCTGCTACGCTAAGCATTGTCAGTAAACAGCAGCCGGTTGACAGTGAGCGGCAGCATGTTGAACAAAGGAACCCGGTAATATGAGCAGCTATATATTAATCAGCACAGTGGCAATCGGCCTGTTGTTAAGCGTAAGCGCAGCCTGTGCTGACAGTCGCGCTGCGGATAGTACCGCGCCTGCAACCTATCACCACGCAGGCGAGAGCATAGGTACAGTACGCCAGGTTTATGATGGCAAGCTGTACCCGGATATCCAGGTGAACACTTTTCGCAATATCGACCGCTTGTTTCCAACCCGCACGGTAGCGCGCGGCAAGACGGTAAGTACTTTGCCGGCGAGTAAGCAGCCGTTGCAGGAGTTCTCTTACCAGGTTGACGGCAAGACCTATGATTTGTACGACGTGCTGTCGATGAACCGCGTTAGCGGCATGCTGATTATTCACCGCGGGGAAGTTGTGTTTGAGCAATACCTGCTGGGTAATAACCAGCATACGCGCTGGATGTCGATGTCGGTGGTTAAATCTATTACCGCCACTTTAATTGGTGCTGCTATACACGATGGCCATATCAACAGCATTGACGACCCTATTGTTAACTATCTGCCGCGTTTTAAGGGCACCGCTTACGATGGCGTAACGGTGAAACATATACTGCAGATGAGCTCCGGCGTGGCCTGGAACGAAACTTACACTGATGCCACATCAGACCGGCGGCGCATGCTGGAGGCACAAATAAGCCAGCAACCGGGGGCTATTCTGGATTTAATGGCCGCATTGCCACGCGCCGCCAAACCCGGCACAGTGTGGAACTACAGTACCGGCGAAACTCAACTGGCCGGCGCCCTGGTACAGGCTGCTACCGGCAAGCCGGTGGCAAAGTATTTGTCAGAGAAAATCTGGTCGAAGCTGGGCATGGAGGCTGACGCCAACTGGTGGTTGCAATCGCCGGATGGCCTGGAGATCGGCGGCAGTGGTTTGTCAGCCACCTTGCGCGATTATGGCCGCTTGGGTTTGTTTTGGCTGAATGACGGCGTAGTTAACTTAGCAAATAACCGCGAACGGGTATTGCCAAAAGGCTGGATGAAAGCAGCCGGCAGCCGCCAGCTTATCGGTGGTAAAACCGTTGATTACGGCTATATGCTCTGGCCGATGCACGGCAACAGTTATGCCGCAGAGGGCATTTTTGGTCAGTACGTGTTTGTCGACCCGGATGCCAGGCTGGTAGTAGCGATGTGGAGCGCGCAAGCCAAGCCGCTTAACCGTGCCGGATTAAATGAATACCGCTTTTTGCAGGCACTGTCTGAGCATTTTCAATAGCTTAGTCCCTGACTTGCTGAAACGGGGCAGCTCACTATACTTTTTGTTTTAAACAAAAAGATACTTAATGATGATGAAATTGTTAACTTCATTGCTGCTGGTAGTTTGCTGCCAGCTTACGGCTGTCGGCAAACCTGAACTGCTGTTGGCTGAAGTGTATAACGACACTATTGATGTGCAGCAGTATTGGGTCAGTGAAAAGCTCGACGGCGTGCGCGCCTTTTGGGATGGTAAACAGCTGATCTCACGTGGTGGCAATGTTATTGCGACACCAAAGTGGTTTGTGGCGGATTTTCCCGACCAAAAACTGGATGGCGAGCTGTGGCTGGGGCGCAATAAGTTTGCTGATACCTTAAGTATTGTCAGTAAAACCACGCCGGTTGACAGCGAATGGCAGCAGATAGGTTATTACATTTTCGAGCTGCCAGATGCACAAGGCAGTTTTAGCGAGCGTATAACGCTGATGCAGCAGTTGGTGCAGCAACAAAACAGCCCTTATTTAAAGCTGGTGCCTCAGTTCAGGCTTGAAAGTAATACAAAGCTGCAGGCAAAACTGCATGAGCTGGAACAAGGCGGTGCCGAAGGCTTGATGTTGCATCATCAGGATGCGCTATACAAAACCGGCAGAAGCAGCGATTTACTCAAACTAAAAACCTATCAGGATACTGAGGCCGAAGTTATAGGTTACCGCCCCGGCAAAGGCAAGTATCAGGGCATGGTGGGCGCTTTGGTAGTAAAAATGCCGGATGGCAAAACCTTCGCCATCGGCAGCGGTTTAACCGATGCCCTGCGCCAGACACCGCCGGAAATTGGCAGCATCATTACCTACCGCTATAACGGCCTGACTAAACATGGTTTACCGCGTTTTGCGCGGTTTTTACGGGTTCATCAGACGTTTTAGCAGCTTGCAATTACCGGTCTGTTTTGCCAGAATGCGCCCGTTTTAACCTTTCCGGAAGTGAGGACGACCTCACCGCTCCATTTCATCCGGGGACGGCCCCATTACTGAAATGGGGTTTACTATGTCGTGGTTACTGTTAATTATTGCTGGCGTGCTTGAAGCCGGTTGGCTGATTGGTATTGAAAAGTCAGCGTCGTTCAGCAAAATTCCGTATGTTGTTTTCGCCGTGGCCTGCATGACAGCAAGCCTGGCGCTGTTTGGCTTATCATTAAAAGACATACCGGCACCTACCGCTTATCTGGTGTGGCTGGCGGTAGGTGTGTTGTCTATTACATTGATTAACCACTATTTTTTTAACCAGCTTATCACGCTAAAGCAGCTTGGCTGCTTTGCGCTGATTATTAGCGGTGTGGCAGGATTAAAGCTGTCCGGCTAGCTTGGCCGCAGTGCATAACCGGCTGGCACTGTTTTAGGGTGCCAGCACCTGAGAGTGAACCTTACTTTTAAACAGCAAGGCTTTAATTTTGGCAAAGGGGGTTAGCACCAGCGCATTACCCAGCAGCACCAAAGCGAAGCCGGCAAAGGTGTAGCCGGTCCAGACAAAGTCTTCAAACAGCGTGCTTAGCACTACTGCTACCAGCGGAAACAGCACTATGGTGTAGCTGGCTTTTTCCGGCCCCATACCTTTTAGCAAGGCAAAATAGGTAGCAAAGGCGATAACCGAGCCAAATACCGCCAAGTACAGCAAAGAGATAATAAAGGCCGGCGAGGTGCTGAAGGTGAATGGTATGCCGCTAACCAGTACCAGTACTGTCAGGCCGATGGCACCATACAGCATACCCCAGGCATTGACCTGAGTAATAGGTAAGCCGGCGCGTGAGTTACGTACGCTGGCCATATTGCCAAGTGAGGCGCTAAGGGCGCTGCCCAGCACCAGTACCAGGCCAATTAAGCTGGCGTTGGTAAAGTCCAACCCGTCCAAATCCGGGTAGAACAGCACTGCTATGCCGGCGATGCCCATTAAGGCGCCGAAATAAATACGCTTGGCCACCGGCTTGCCGAAAAACAGCCGGGTATTAACGATATTCATCAACAACATAGTGGTAAAGGCAATGGCGGTCATCGCCGAGGTTAAATACTGCTGCGCCTGATAAATCAAAATGTAATTCAGCGCAAAGTTAAACAGCGCCAACAGCGCAATAAAGCCATGATCTATAGCACTAAAACGCATTGGCAGACGCCGCCACCAGCAATACAGCCACATCAGCACAGCCGATAACGCAAAACGGTACGCCAGTGATACTTCTACCGCCACTTCACCCAGCTGAAACTCAATAGCGAACCAGGTTGAGCCCCAGATTAAAACCGTAACCAGATAAAGCAGAATGTTTTGCATAAAAGGCGCCACTGCAGCGGTAACAGAGGCGCATATGATACGGCTTTTTCCGGCCGCTGGCAGTGGCTGGCGTAATAATATTTTTTACGTTACAGAAACATGCCGCCGGAAGCTTCAATACGCTGAGCATTGACCCAGCCAGCTTGCTCTGACAGCAGCAGCGCCACCATACCACCGATATCATCGGCCTGCCCGACGCGGCCAAGTGCGGTCTGGCTGGCGAGGTACTGATTTACGCTGTCGTTGTCGCGCACAGTGCCGCCGCCAAAGTCGGTGGCGATGGCACCAGGGGCCAATACGTTAACCCGAATACCACGTGGCCCCAGCTCTTTTGCCCAGTAGCGGGTCAGAGTTTCCATGGCTGCTTTCATTGCGGCGTAGGCACCATAGCCCGGCACCGCAAAGCGGGTTAACCCGGTGGACACATTTAAAATACGGCCTTGATCCGCCAGTAATGGCAACAGCTGTTGTGTCAGGAAAAACGGACCCTTTAAATGCACCTGCATCAGCTGATCAAACTGTTGCTCAGTGGTGTCTGTGAAAGGGGCATTAATGCCAATGCCGGCATTATTCAGCAGGTAATTAAACTGCGTGCGGCCCCAATGCTGTTGTAACTGTTGCCGCACGGCACCGGCAAAAGCGTTAAAGCTGCTGCTGTCGGCGACGTTCAACGGCAGTGCCACCGCTTTTCTGCCCAGCCATTCAATTTCGGCAACAACCGCCTGAGCTGCCGCCGCGCTCTGTTGGTAGGTAAAAATAATGTCGGTGCCACGGCTTGCAAGCTGCAGAGCCGCATTTTTGCCCAAGCCGCGGCTGCCGCCGGTGATCAGTGCTATTGAGGTTGTCGTCATGTTGTACTCCGGTGTGATGGTAGACAGCTACAGTGTATTGATTGCTTTTGATGCGATAAACATGCTAGAAATGGTAGAACTGTTTTGTATGAGTGGACAATTTGATGCAGGACAAACTACAGGCGCTGCAAATTTTTATTCGCGTGGCGCAACTTGGCAGCTTTACTAAAGCCGGTGCCAGTCTTGGTTTATCAAAAACCCATGTCTCTAATGTGGTGGCGCAGTTAGAGCAGCATTTGGGCTGTCGCTTATTGCACCGTACCACGCGCAGTGTGCGCCTGACACAGGATGGCCAGCTGTGCTTTGACCGCAGCCAACTGTTGCTGGAGGACTATCAGGAGCTGGAAAACTTATTTCAGTTACAGGCGGCACAGGTCAGTGGCGTGTTGCGGCTGGACATGTCTACCGGCATGGCGCGTTATGTGTTAATGCCGCGTCTTACTGCGTTTTTGCAGCAGTATCCGAATATTCAGCTGGAGCTGAGCAGCACCGATCGTAAAGTGGATTTGGTTGCAGAAGGCTTTGATTGTGTGATCCGTGTCGGCAGTGTCGACGATGAAGGGCTGGTGGCGCGCCGGCTGGCAGAGCTGCCAATGCGAAATCTGGCCAGCCCGGCTTATATCGAACGCTATGGCATGCCGCACACGTTGGCAGATTTAAGCCAGCATCGGTTGGTGCACTACGTAAGTGTACTTGGGCAACAAAACAGTGTGTTTGAATACACGGAGCACGGCCAGCATAAAACCCTGGCGATGCAGGGAGTGGTAACGGTAAACAATGCCGACGCCTATAATGCCGCCTGCTTAGCCGGGCTGGGTATTATACAGGCACCGGTGATAGGCTCAGTAGCGCATCTGGACAGCGGCGCTTTGCTGGATATTCTGCCGCAGTATCGTTGTGCACCGATGCCTGTTTGGTTGTTGTACCCGCACCGACGCCATCTCAGCCAAAGGCTGCAGCTGTTTATGCAATGGTTTGAACAGCAATTACAGCAGTATCTGCAGGGGTGTCAGCAAGGCTGACCGGGCTATTACAGCGTCTGGCGAAAACGCGCCACATCAGCTTTCGGTGGCGCGCCAAATAGGCGGCTGTACTCGCGGCTAAACTGCGACGGGCTTTCATAGCCCACCTTATAGCTGGCGGTGGCGGCTTCTAACCCTTCGTACAACATAATACGCCGTGCCTCGTTTAACCGCAGTTGCTTTTGAAACTGCAACGGCGACATTGACGTTACCGCTTTAAAAGCCTGAAACAGCGCTGACTCACTTAAATGTACTACGTCAGCCAGTTCTTTGATGCGCAGCGGCTGGTTAAAACGTTGACGCAGTGTATCAATCACTTTGCCGATACGGCTGGCCTGGCTGTCAAGCAACGTAAATTCGCGCAAATGGCTGCCTGCAGGACTTAACAGCAAACGGTACAGCAGTTCGCGTTTTAACAATGGATGTAATACTGCGATATCCTGCGGCCGTTCCAACAAGGCAAAAATACGCTGAAACACTGACAGCAAATCAAGGTCGGCGTCGCCGACACTGATGCCACGGGCCGGCACCGGTTGGCGGGGTACTTTATCACCCAAATCAATTACCAGCTCGGTCAGTTCACGTAAATCCAGGCTGATACTGACGCCCAGATAAGGCTCGTTACTGCTGGCCCTGATAATTTTACCGCTCACCGGCAGCATCACCGGTACCAGCAGATACTGTAGCGGGTTGTACTGCAGCATTTCTTCGCCAAGTAATATTTGCTTATTGCCCTGCAGTAGCAGGCAAAGCGTCGGCTCATAAAGGGTAGGTGTTGCAGATGTTGGTGCATTGCTGCGATATAGTTTTAGCCCGGGTATACAACTTTCGTTGACGCCGGTGCTGGTTAACTTAGCAAGCAGCGGCGGCAGCATTTGCCGGCGCAAGAGTTCACGTTCGTCAGTCATAGCGGCTTCTCCACGGTATTGATAAACGCAGTATAAGCAGCCGTCAGGGCTTTGCCTATTAATGCAGTGCCGCTTTGCAGGAATAGGCAATAACAATGGAGTTTAAGGCAGGCAGCACCGGCTTAGCCGGCGCGCGGAAAGGCCTGCAACGTCATTTCGGCAACCTGGCGCAGTTGCTCTGAGGTTGCGCCGTTATTGGCCTGAATAGCCATACCCTGCAGCACTGTACCTAAATAACGGGCTAAGGTTTCGGCATCGGCGCTGGCGGGTAAGTCGCCGTCAAGTTTGGCTTGCTCGAAGCGGGCACGCAGTTTTTGTTCGCCTTCAACGCGGCGATTAAGCAAGGCTTCTTTTACGGTAGCGGCCGCTTCGCTGCACGACAACGCGCCTTGTACCACTACACAACCTTGTGGATGAGCCTGGTCCGCCATATTCATTGCCGCGCCGTGCAGCATATGTTCGGCCACCTGATAAGCGGTAGGCTTTTCCAGCGCCGGCAAAAAGAACGAACAGGGCCGGCTTTCGTATAGTTCTATCGCTTTTAAAAATAACTGTTCTTTGTTACCAAAGGCGGCATATAAACTGGGTTTATTTATACCCATGGCTTCAGTTAGATCGGACAGCGAGGTGCCGTCATAACCCTTACGCCAAAACACTTCCAGCGCTTTTTCCAGCGCGGTGTCGATATCAAAGGCGCGCGGCCGGCCTACATTCACAGTGCTACTTACTGCTGACATTGTTCAGCTCCTGCTTTTAAACTTGTTTATATAGTAAACAGCAAAAGACCCCTTGTCCAGTAAGGGTTATTTACCGACTAGTACAAATATCTTGCCACTGACATCAGCTCAGACCCTAACTGCTGGTTATGGTTCAGTAAAGCGCTGGTTAATCGTCCGCTTAAGAGTTTCAGGCAAGAATACGCCGGTATCCGGCATTAAAGCCGCAAGCCAGGCCGGGTACAATGCTGACATAGCCTGACAGTAGCCTCTGTTAGCTTAGTGAGGTCGTCTGGCCTTTTGAAGTCGTCGGCACTGCAATAGTGCTGTTTCAGCCTTAGAACAAATTCTTCTGTCGTAGAATTAAAATATTTTACCGCTCGGTACAGAAATCGGTTGACAGTTTTTTGCCGTCCTATATATTTACCGGGCGGTACAAAATAAACAAGTTTTTTTAGTAATTTTTAGCAGCTTTGAGCAAAAACGTGGAGAACAGCGTCATGAGCAGGAAAAACACAGTAAGAACTTTTATGTTGGCAAGCGTTGCTGCGATGGTACTGGCCGCTTGCGGCAATCCGGAAGCGGCGGGTCAGGCGCCGGCACCGGCTGCCCCTGTGGTAAGCGTGGCGCAGGTTGTTTATGAACGTATTACCGAGTGGGACGAATTTACCGGCCGCTTACAAGCGCCGCAAACGGTAAATTTGATGCCTCGCGTGTCAGGCTATATTGAGCAGGTGCACTTTAGCGAAGGCGCCCTGGTGCAAAAAGGCGATTTATTAGTGCAAATTGACCCACGGCCCTTTGCTGCTGATGTAGCCAGACTAAAAGCTGAGCTGCAAAGTGCGCAAAGTGCCGCCGTGCAGGCCGGTAACGATTATAACCGCGCAGAAAAACTCAGCAGCCAACGCGCTATTTCAGCCGAATTACTGGACAGCCGGTTAGCGCGCAAACAGCAAACGGCGGCCACTGTTGCTTCGGTGCAAGCCGCGCTGCAACGCGCCGAGCTGGATTTAAGCTACACCCGTATCAGCGCGCCAATCAGCGGCCGTGTGTCGTATGCGCAGGTAACGGCAGGTAACTATGTTACTGCCGGCCAAAGCCAGTTAACCAGCCTGGTATCGACCGACAAAATGTACGCTTATTTTGATGTTGATGAGCAAAGCTACCTGAAATATGCCCGCCTGAACGAAGCCGGTAAGCGGGCTGATACCCGTGATGCCAGTGCGAACCCGGTTTATATGGCACTGGCTGACGACAGCAGCTACAGCAATGTCGGCCATGTTGACTTTGTTGACAACCGCATTGATGCACAAACCGGCACTATCCGTATCCGCGCCAGTTTTGCCAATGATGACAACAGCTTGCTGCCGGGTTTGTTTGCCCGGATCCGGCTGGTGGGCAGCGACAGTTACGACGGTGTTTTAATTGACGAAAAAGCGGTTGGCACTGATTTAAACAATAAGTTTGTATTGGTGGTAAATGCCGATAATCAGCTGGAATACCGCGCCATCACCTTAGGTGAAAAGGTAAATGGTTTGCGCATTGTCAGCAACGGCCTGGCGGCGACAGACAAAATTGTTGTCAATGGCCTGCAGCGCGTGCGGCCGAATATGCAGATTGAGCCAAAACTGGTTGAGATGGCCAGCAATGAACAACTGGTGAAGCTGCGCAATGAACAGCAATTACTGGACAAAACCAGTACAGCACTGACCGCCAATGCAGACAGTACAGCTGTAACAGTTAATGCCGGCAAAACGCCGGGACGGGGTTAAGGAAACATTATGTTGTCACAATTTTTTATTCGCCGGCCTATTTTCGCCGCTGTGATCTCACTGTTGTTTTTTATTACTGGTGCGATAGCAGTATGGCAACTGCCGATCACTGAATATCCGGAAGTGGTGCCGCCTACTGTAGTGGTAACAGCCAACTACCCGGGCGCTAACCCTAAGGTGATTGCCGAAACGGTAGCATCGCCGCTGGAGCAAGAAATTAACGGCGTGGAAGACATGTTGTATATGTCTTCTCAGGCTACCTCGGATGGCCGTATGACGTTAACCGTTACTTTTGCTATCGGTACTGACGTTGATTTAGCGCAAACCCAGGTGCAGGCGCGGGTAGACCGTGCCATGCCACGGCTACCGCAGGAAGTGCAGCGTTTGGGCGTAGTCACTGAGAAGTCTTCGCCGGATCTAACCATGGTGGTGCACTTAACCTCGCCGGACCAGCGTTATGACATGCTGTATTTGTCTAACTATGCTGCGTTGAACGTAAAGGACGAGCTGGCGCGGATAGAAGGTGTGGGCGCGGTACGGCTGTTTGGTGCCGGCGACTACAGTATGCGCATCTGGCTGGACCCGAACAAAGTGGCCGCGCTGGGTTTATCACCGGCCCAGATCACTGCGGCTATTCGTGAGCAAAACCAACAAGCCGCCGCCGGTAGTTTAGGTGCCCAGCCCAGTGGTGATGCTGAATTTCAGCTGCTAATTAATGTTAAAGGCCGTTTAGCGGCAGTAGAAGAGTTTGAAGATATTATTATCAAGGTGGGCAGCAATGGCGAAATAAGCCGGCTGAAAGATGTTGCCCGCGTTGAGCTGGGTGCCTCTACCTATGCGCTGCGCTCGTTGTTAAACAACAAAGAAGCGGTAGCCATTCCTATTTTTCAGGCGTCGGGCTCTAACGCCATTCAAATCTCTGACAATGTACGCGCTAAAATGGCCGAGCTGGCGAAAAGCTTCCCTGAAGGTTTGGCTTACGACATTGTGTATGACCCGACAGTGTTTGTGCGCGGTTCCATTGAAGCGGTAGTAAAAACCCTGCTTGAAGCAGTATTGCTGGTGGTATTAGTGGTGGTGCTGTTTTTACAAACCTGGCGCGCTTCTATTATTCCGTTGGTGGCGGTGCCGGTATCTCTGGTAGGTACCTTTGCTTTTATGCAGCTGCTGGGCTTTTCATTAAACGCCTTATCTTTATTCGGTCTGGTACTGGCTATCGGTATCGTAGTGGATGACGCTATCGTGGTGGTAGAAAACGTAGAGCGTAATATCAGCGAAGGCTTGTCACCAATTGCCGCCACACAAAAAGCCATGAAAGAAGTAACAGGCCCTATTGTCGCCACCACTTTGGTGCTGGCCGCAGTATTTATTCCTACTGCCTTTATGTCAGGCTTAACCGGGCAGTTTTATAAGCAGTTTGCCTTAACCATTACCATTTCTACCTTTATCTCGGCTATTAACTCGTTAACCTTAAGCCCGGCGCTGTCGGCGTTGCTGCTAAAAGGCCATGGCGAGAAAAAAGATGCCTTAACCCGTGGTATGGATAAGCTGTTTGGCGGCTGGTTATTCGGCCCGTTTAACCGCTTTTTTGCCCGTTTATCCAATGGTTACGGCTGGTTGGTGAAAAAGGTGATCCGCTATGGTGTGATTGTCGGTGTAATGTATGTGGCCTTAGTCGGCTTAACCGGCCTGCAGTTTGCCAACACGCCTACCGGCTATGTGCCAGGCCAGGATAAACAGTACCTGGTGGCGTTTGCCCAGTTACCGGATGCTGCGTCACTGGAACGCACCGAAGCAGTCATTAAGGAAATGTCGCGCATTGCACTGGATTACCCCGGTGTGGCTAACTCGATTGCTTTTCCGGGCCTGAGCATTAACGGTTTTACCAACAGCCCTAACTCCGGCATTGTGTTTGTCGGCCTGGATGAGTTCGAAAAACGCGGTTCTGCAGAGCTGTCGGGTAATGCTATTGCCGCGGCGCTAAACCAGCAGTTTGCCGGTATTGAAGATGCCTTCATTGCCATTTTCCCGCCGCCACCGGTGATGGGTTTAGGTACTATTGGTGGCTTCCGCCTGCAAATACAGGACCGCGGCAACCACGGCTATGACGAGCTGTACAAGGTGACTATGCAGGTGATGATGAAAGCCTGGCAAACGCCGGAACTGGCAGGTATTTTCTCCAGTTACCAGGTGAATGTGCCGCAGCTGGACCTGGATATTGACCGCACCAAAGCCAAGCAGCAGGGCGTAGACATGGCAGAAGTATTCCAAACGCTGCAGGCTTATATGGGCTCGGTATATGTGAATGACTTTAACCAGTTTGGCCGTACCTACCAGGTTAATATGCAGGCCGACGAACAGTTCCGCCAAACGCCGGAGCAAATTGGCCAGTTAAAAGTACGTAATGGCGCAGGCAACATGATCCCGTTGGGTTCGTTTATTAATGTTACTGATACGGCCGGGCCAGACCGCGTAATGCACTATAACGGCTTTACCACCGCTGAAATTAACGGTGGCCCGGCACCGGGTTACAGCACCGGTGAAGCTCAGGTGGCGATTGAGAAAATTCTGGCTGAAACGCTGCCCAATGGCATGACGTATGAGTGGACAGAGCTGACCTACCAGCAAATTCTGGCCGGTAACGCCGGGTTGTTTATCTACCCGCTGGTTATTCTGCTGGTGTTTATGGTGCTGGCCGCGCAGTACGAAAGCTTAAGCTTGCCGCTGGCGATTATTCTGATTATTCCGATGACGCTGTTATCGGCGCTGAGTGGCGTGCTGATTTACGGTGGTGACAATAACATTTTCACCCAGATTGGCCTGATAGTGCTGGTGGGGCTGGCAACGAAGAACGCCATTTTAATTGTCGAATTTGCCAAAGAGTTGCAAGACCATGGCATGAGCGCGATGGAAGCCATACTGGAAGCCGGCCGCTTACGCTTGCGGCCCATCCTGATGACCTCTATCGCCTTTATTATGGGTGTGGTACCGATGGTATTTTCATCAGGCGCCGGTGCCGAAATGCGCCAGGCTATGGGGGTGGCGGTATTTGCCGGCATGATAGGCGTAACCATCTTCGGCTTAATTTTAACCCCGCTGTTTTATTACATGTTAGCCAAGCGTGGCGAACGTAAAGCTGAGTCGGTTGCAGACAATACCGCTGCCGAAGGAGTACATCATGCGTAAATTTCTAAACCATTCTGCGCTGGCGTTATTGGTAGCGGCGTCATTAAGTGCTTGTGCCGTCGGGCCGGATTACCAAACCCCGGCCAGGGTGGCGGATATCAGCTTTAGCAGCCCGTACCAACAGGCAGAGCAGGCACAAAGCTGGTGGCAGGCGTTTGACGATGCCACGCTAAACCAGCTGATAAGCCGTGCATTGCAGGAAAACCGCACCCTCGCTCAAGCCCGCGCCAATGTTGATAGAGCCTGGGCGGTGTTTCGCGATGCCAACAACGACTTTTTACCCAAGGGTACGGTAGACGCCGGCTACCAGGCCAGCGAGAACGGCACAGTGTCGCCGGCCGATGACGGCGTAATAAGCCGTGGTTACAGCGGCGGTGCTAATTTAAGCTGGGATATCGACCTGTTCGGCAAAATCCGCCGCGCCACAGAAGCGGCAGAGGCACAGGCGCAACAAGCCGATATTTTATGGCACGATGCCCAGGTGCAGCTAATCAGCCAGGTTGCCACCAGCTATGGTGAGTACCGCGGTGCTCAGCTGCGTTTGGTGGTGGCAGAGCAAAACCTGCAAAACCTGCAGCAAAGCCGCGCTATAGTGTTGGCAAGGTTAGAGGCCGGTATGGCATCAGAGCTGGAGCTGGCGCAGATAGATGTGCAGCTGCATCAGGTTCACGCTGCAGTGCCGGCTTACCGGGTGGCGCTGTTAACGGCAGATGCTACGTTATCGGCCTTGCTGGCGCAGCAGCCCGGCACGTTAAAACTCGGCGCTGTGCCGCATTTGCCGGAGCTTAAGCAGCCGGTAGCGGTGGTTGACGGAGAAAACTACCTGCGTTACCGCGCCGATGTGGCAAGTAGCGAGCGGGTATTAGCCGCCCGCACCGCACAAATTGGTGTAGCCACGGCAGATTTATACCCGAATCTGTCAGTGCGCGGCTTTTTAGGCTTTATCTCCGGCCCGGGCTTAACGGTGGGCGGCGAGACGCAAAGCTGGTCGGTAGCACCAACGTTAAGCTGGCAGGCGGCAGATTTAGGCTCGGTTAAAGCGCGTATCCGGCAGGCCGAGGCCAGCAGCCAAATGGCGCTGGCGCAGTTTGAGCAGCAGGTGTTTAACGCCATCAACGAAATGCAGTTATCGCTTAACAGCTATAACTTAAGCCGTGAACAGCAGTTAAGCACCGAACTGCAATGGCAAGCCAGTAATAAAGCAGTACAAATTGCCCGCCAGCGTTACAACGCAGGCAGCGGTGAGTTCCTTGACCTGCTCGACGCCGAGCGCGAACTGCTGCGCAGCCGCGATCAGTTAGCGCAGCTGCAACAGCAAAGCTTTACCCGTTTGGTTGGCATTTACCGCAGCTTTGGTGGCGGTATTCAGCTGATTTAGGGTTGTTGGAAAAGGAGAAGCCGGGCTTGCCCGGCTTTTTCATGGTCTGCTAAGAGCGAAGAGCGGACAAAACAGCGCCCAATAGTGCAGCTATTGGACGTCCCGAGTGAGCGAAGCGAACGACTTGAGCCAGTTGTTAAGTGCCTAAATAACTGATTTTAATTGTTCTACATCAAAACTGTTCGTTGTGCCCAGAATCAGTTTATGGGGTTTTAAACAATCATCACCAGAAATAAGGGAACCTAAGGAATGCTCGGTCCAGATCCCTGAGAGGGCCACACTACAAGACCCCGCGGGAATGGAGCAGTATTTCGCACAGTTATTTAGAACTCTTGGGCATAAATTACAACAGTGTCTGTTGAGTCAATAACGGCTGCCGTTTCATAGAGATTTTTTAGTTCTTCGGGTGACAGCTCTCTAGATCCTATTTTTCCACGGTTGAATAGATCTTCAAACAGCTCCGTTGAGAGAGATACTTCCTTTATTTTTTCATATTCAAGGAGGATGCCTCCTTGCTGGCCTGTGGTTTTGCATACTTCAATTTTACAGATTGGAAGGTGCTCGCCAGTAGATATAAATTTCTGCTCTACATTTTGAAGTTTATCCGTTGGTCGCAAAAATCCAGAGCAGCATGGGAATCGATAGCTGTTTTCTCCTTGGCCTTGCTTGCAGATATCATTGCTGCAAGTGAATGCTTTCATTTTTTCAATCTGACTTGTCATTCTTTGGTCGGAGAGATATAGCTTCTTGTCTTCCCATATTTTGTATTGCACCACAACAATACTAATTCTGCCTGTGTCTCTATTGTGGCGCTCATATATAATATCGGCCCCAATGATGTGCTCTGGTTTATCAGGGTGCAGAACTCTTAGCCTTAAATAGTTCCCGTCAGGCAGTTGGAAGTCTCTATGCGCATGCCCTTTAGATAGCTCTGGAAGCTCCCTCTCGACATTGTATGCGTCTCTAAATATTAATTGGTTTTCAGAGTGTGGCTTAACCTCTAACTCAGTTTTTGCCTGCTGAAGCTGGCCCAGTTTTCTTTTTAGCTGATCTGTGCGCTTTTTGTCATTCTTGTTAAGTTGCGCAATTGAGATTAATGAGTCGTATTCTTCTATATCGGCTAGAACTAGTTGTAGCGCGCTAACCTCGGTTTGTTTCTTTATTGATTGTAGGTCAGCTTTTTGTCGATATTCTTTGGTTGTATCGCTCTCGCGCTCGCGCTTCAATATGCTTTTTTCTGGGCCGAGTAGCTCGGGATATAACGCGCCGCCTAAATCCAGCGAGTTGTCGTATGTGGATTTGGTCATGCTTCCCTTGGAAGCAATTTTAATCATCCCCCGAATGGCGTTTAGAGCAATCCATTCTTGATTAATTCTATCTTCCAAGTTCTCTCTCCTGTTTATCTTGGCACTTAACGCTTTGCTAAGCGGCGTGAAGCAGTTGGCAAAAATTAGCTAGGAACGAGCGTGAGCCAACTATTTCACGTCCGTTTTAGCAACTTGTTAAATTGCGGTTCATTTTAACTTAAGGCTTGATACATCAGAAAAATAAGATCTTGTGTTTCTGAATTCTTTAACTACTGGTGATGCATAAAAGTGAGAACCATCAGAAGCAATATTTCCTTGAATATTAGTAAATAAGAGGATGCTTGTTATGTGCCGCTGTTTAAAAATATTGTTTATTTTACTTTTAAATCTAGGGCTGTCTTTTAGAGCATTAAATACTTGATAATTGGAAATTTCTAAAGAAATGCATGATGGCTTTGTATTAGGGAGTTGCACTTTAGCTGATTTTTGGCAGATCCCCTCAAATTCACGCAGTATCGCATCTTTGGCATGAGTGGTGATAATTAAACAAAACCTACCTCTACAGCCATTTGGTGAAGAAACTATTCGACCAACTTCAACACCGTTTTTGGGGACAGGCAAATCTAAATGGCTATCTACTTCATCTATATTCGAAACATCACCATACACTTCATGGTGAATCTTTATTTTACTATCTGTAGGCGCGTTAGGGTTATTTAAACGACTGATTATCTCTGCAACGAGCAGATCTCTACTTTTATTATTTTTTGGTATTGCTTGCTCAAGCTCGATAGTATATACGTTGAATTGGTTGTCAATATTACATTCTAATCCATGTGACTGCCTCAATATCGCACTATATAACTCACTCGCATCTTCGCCAGAAACATACATCCCCTTGTCATAGGCAAAAGACTTACATTCTATTTGAATGCATTTATCATCTTTCGTTCTGACTAGGAAATCATAAGTATCACCGCTAGTATCATCATCTTTTATTTCAACCTCGAACCCTTGGCTGACTAGGTAAAAACACATAAATAATTCATAGCAAATGGCGCGCATATCATTTGGCTGAAAAAATGCTGACTGGAACCTTTTCAGGAGTTTACTTTGATTATCTTTTTCTAAAGAGTGATGTATAGTCAAAAAAGCATTACACGCTGACATTGATTCAGCCACAATTCCCTTTTCATAATCATCTTTCAGGAAGTGCGCCTTTGTCTCGTATAGATGTAAGCCATAAACAAGCATATTGCTCATAAGCTTTGGCAACGATGGTACTTTTCCTCCATTCATTAGGTTGGAGTATGCCTTTATCCAAGGTTTATTAGGTAGAACTTTAGCTAAATTTTCATATATATGCTGGTATTTGTTCTGCATATGAAGCCTGATAATTCCGTAAGCTATTTAACAATTTAATAGAAAGTCTTCTGCCCGCAGGTCGAACACTTTTATACCTTCTTTCTTGAATTCAACTCATACCAAACTAACGCTCATATACCTCAAAAACGGGGGTCAGATTAAAATTAACAAATTCTGCTGTCGCAAAGTGGCATCCCTTTCTCGTTATTTTGGCCAACAAAGAACTATTTTCAAAAGTAATTGAAGTTCTTAATTTTTATCAGGTTGTACCGAATACCCAATCTAGAACATAACCGATGGATGCGCAACTTGAAAAAACCTGACGTTACTGCTGTGTGGCCAGCTGAATACTGCTGTGCTGTTGAAATGCATTCAACTAGTCATTACACTTTTCGCCAAGTGGATTGGGGGTGCCTGGTCGGCGTCATAGCCTCGGTGAGTATCATCGGGGCTTTTCGCTTTTAATAATGAAACCTACACTGCGCTATTACCAGATAACCGTCTATATAGGTGTAAACCAAGCGGTGCTCGCGGTCTATCCGGCGTGAGTAAAAGCCGGCGAAGTCGCCCACTAATCGTTCTGGTTTGCCTTTACCTTCCAGTGGTGAGCGCATGGCTTCTTTTATCAGCTCATCAATACGGGCACTTAGCTTTTTGTTGTACTGCTTAAAATATTGGTAGTCATCCCATGCGTTTGCATCAAAGGCAACGCCGGGTTTAGTTAGTTTCTTGCTCATCTAAAAAGGGTTCCTTCACCTCGAAGGCGCCAGCTTTAATGCGTGCTACCGATTCCCGCAAACGGTTTGCATTATTCGGTGTACTGAGTAAGTACAGCGTTTCCTGCATGGCGTTGTAATCTTCCTGAGAAATCATCACAACATTACCAGAGCGCTGGTTTGTCACTAACGTCGGTTCGTGAGTATCCAGTACAGTATCAATAACCGCCTTAAAGTTAGCCCGTGCTTCGCTAACAGTAAGAATGTTCATATTCGGTTTAGCTCCTATTTTTCAACATACCGTTCTTTAGCTGTCACCTCTAAAACGGAATACAGGGATGGTACTAATGTTTGTACGATTAGGCAATGCAAATGTACAAACCTAAGTACTAAGTTTTGCAGTATGAACAAATGCAGTGTAAGGCAATCAGGTGAGGGCATATTTTACTAACAGAGTATTTTTACGAGACTTAACAACAGCTTAGCGCAGTGAAAACTTAATATGGTCAAAGCGGGTGAAGGGGCGCTACCGGCCAAACATGTGGCCGGCTAAGGTGTTGCTGGTTGATACAGACGCGCGTTCTACGCTTGATCCGGAATTTCCGGCTCTGTCAGCAGTGCCAGCAACTGCAGCGATTCCTGCCAGCCGGCATAACAAAACTCCAACGGTATCGCATCGGGTATGCCGCTTTGCTCAATAGTCAGTTCAGTGCCGCACAATACAGGTTTTAACTTAATGGTTACCAGCATCTGGCCGGGCAGGTTAGGGTCATCAAACTGGTCGTTGTAGCGGATCAGCTCGTTTGGTTTTAGTTCCAGATAAGTACCACCAAAGTTATGGCTTTGGCCGGTATTAAAATTGGTAAAGCTCATCTTGTAGCCACCACCCACCCGCGCATCCATACTGTGTACCTTGCCGGTAAAACCATGCGGCGGGCACCACTTGGCTAAGGCGTCAGCATCTAAAAAGGCGCGGTATAACCGCTCTGGCGTGGCTTTTATAACGCGGTGCAGTGTTACGGTATTGCCTGGCATAACAAATCTCCTGTGACAAAGGCGGCAGCAAAGCACCGCAGTAAATGGCTGTATCACAGCTTAGTCGAAACAGTAGGGAGCGTTTCGACAGGTGGGAAGAAATTTGTTTGTGGCAATATTTTGCATCGGGCATAACTGCAATTATACTTGCACTTATATGTTGAGTAGGGGGGCTTATGGCGCAAATTACTATTTATCTGGATGACGAGCTAATCCAGCAGGTAAAACAATCTGCGGCTGAAGCGAAGGTATCGCAAAGCCAGTGGATTGCCGATCTTATTCGGCAACATTGTCATACTGACTGGCCTTTAGCTGTAAGAGAAATGGCCGGTAGCTGGCAAGTATTTCCTGAGCAAGAGGAAATACGCGCTGAACAAGGTAAAGATACTCCGCGAGAGCCGCTATGAAGTATGCGTTGGATACCAATACGCTGATCTATTTTTTTAAGGGGATGGGCAACGTTGGACAAAAGCTAATGATGCAAGCTCCCGGCGATATCATGCTGCCGGCAGTAGTGTTGTATGAACTGGAAACCGGTATTGCCAAATCGCAGTCTCCGGCTAAACGCCGTGACCAGTTAAGTGAACTACTAAAGGTGATTCAGATTATACCATTTGAAGCCAAAGCGGCCCGTATAGCGGCAGATATTCGTGCTGATCTGGAGCAGCAAGGCCGTATGATAGGGCCATTGGATAATCTTATTGGCGCAAGTGCGATAGCTGCAGGAGCAATACTGGTTACGCGCAATACCAACGAGTTTTCCCGCATCGCCGGCTTGGTTGTGGAAAACTGGTTTTAATGAACCGCACTGCGCCAAGTGGCTGAAAAACGCTGCCCAAGCCTCTTGCTGGCGCTAATACAACCAGCCAGAATAGCGCTACTTTGCTACAGAGGTGGTTATGGTTAATCTGGCGTTGCTGGGTGCGTTTATTCCGACGTTTTTATTTGTCTCGGTGACACCGGGTATGTGCATGACACTGGCGATGACGTTGGGCATGAGCCAGGGCGTGCGGCGTACTTTGTGGATGATGTGGGGCGAAATGCTGGGCGTGGCGCTGGTAGCCATACTGGCGGTATGCGGCGTGGCAGCGATAATGCTGCAATTTCCGGCGGTGTTTCAGTGGTTTAAAATTGCCGGCGCCTGCTATCTGGGCTATATCGGTCTGCAAATGTGGCGCGCTAAAGGCAAGCTGGCCTTGCCGCAACCGGGCGAGTTGCCGGCTAAACTTGCGCGACGCACCTTGTTTAGTCAGGGTTTTATTACTGCAGTGTCTAACCCCAAAGGCTGGGCGTTTCATATGGCGCTGTTGCCGCCGTTTATGGATAGCCAACTGGCGTTTTGGCCGCAGTTGCTGGTACTGGTGGTGATTATTATCTTACTGGAATTTGGCTCTATGCTGCTGTACGCCAGCGGCGGCAAAGCGCTGGCGCTGTTTTTCGGCAAAGCCAACCGCGTACAGTATTTAAACCGCATCGGCGCCAGCCTGATGTTTGGCGTGGCGCTTTGGATGCTGTTGGGGTAAAACCTGTTTAACGCTGGATGACGAAATCAGCTTTGCTGCGGCGGACCTTTTTCAGGTTAACCAGCCAGTCGCCTTCCACTTCACGATAGCCCAGTGGTAACAGCAATACAGATTTCAGCCCCAGTTCTGCCAGGCCCAAAATGGCGTCGACTTTTTCCGGCTCAAAGCCTTCCATCGGTGTTGCATCTACTTGCTGCTCTGCTGCCGCCAGTAAAGCGGAGCCCAAACCGATATACGCCTGACGGGCGGCATGTTCAAAGTTTTGCTCTGCCGGGCGCTGTGGATAGTGGTTTAACAGTTGCTGGCGGTAAGCTTCCCAGCCTTCGTTTTTAAAACCGCGCTGCTCGTTAACTAAATCGAACATGCTGTTAATGCGCTCGGCGGTGTAATTATCCCAGGCTGCGAATACCAATAAATGCGAGCAATCTGTCACTTGTGACTGATTCCAGGCCACCGGACGAATTTGTGCTTTCAGTTCCGGGTCAGTCACCACCAATACCTGATACGGTTGCAAGCCACTTGAGCTGGCACTTAAGCGAATGGCCTCTAAAATAGGCTCCAGTTTGTCATCCGGCACCGCGTTATTGGCTTGCAGTTTTTTAGCGGCATAGCGCCAGTTTAGTAAATGCGTAATTTGTGACATCGTTACTTCCACTTTGTTTTGTACTTAGCGGTATGTAAGTGCTGTCAGGCGGTGTTTCAAGGCCGCCGGATAATTATTTTTTGCCGCCTGCTGCAGCACTGTTTAGCGCATGAATGGCAAAACTGCCCAGCCAGTGGCCGCCTTCGTAGCTGTCGCCAATCAGGTTGGGGTAAGAATGCGCCAGATGCTGGTCGGCCACCTTACGTAAATGCGCATACTGCGGGTACTGTCCGGCCAGGGCATACAGGTTCCATGCGCGGCTGAAGTTTAAGCCATCTAAGTGCACCAGCTTGCCGTCGGTGCGGTCGCTGACTTTACCCACCGCCAGGCTGTACTGCGGGTTGGCCAGTTGTGGCATAAAACCGTTAAGCCAGGGTAAGAATTGCTCAGCCGGCAAAATGCGCTGCATCAGGCCGATTTCTTCCAGGCAGGGTGAGATAAAATCGTAACCGCTGGGTTCCCAGTTAATCGGGCAGTTTTTGTCTTGCAGAAAATAGTCTTTTGCCCGTTGGGTAATTAACTGCTGTAGCGCCGTGTGCTTGCGGTTTACGGCATAATCGTAGGCGAAATTTAAACCAAAGGCGGTATTGGTGTGCTCACCCACCCGCACCGGATATAACAACCGGGGTAAAAAGCCGGTATAGCGCTCAACAATCAGATCAGCCAGCGGCTGCAAGTTAGCGGCCAGTTGCGCTGCCATCGGATCTTGCCAGCTATGCAGTTCATCAGACAATTTTAACAGCCAGGCCCAGCCGTAAGTGCGTTCGAACGAGGCATTAATGTCTTTGCTGAAAAACGCCACTTCCTGTGCAACTTTATTTGCCGTTAAATTGCGCTGCAGAATAGCTTTTACAGCGGCGGCTTGTTCAAGTTCAGGGAATTGGCGCAGCAAGGTAACCAGTGACCAGTAGCCGTGTGCCGCACTGTGCCAGTCGAAGCAGCCGTAAAAGATCGGGTGTACTACCGATGGTGGTTGTAAATCGGCGGCGCTGGCCAGCACTACCCCGGTTTTATACGGGTAGGGTGTCTCGACACAGTGCAGCGGCAAGCTTACCAGTTTATTGGCTTCGGCCAGGTTAAGTGTATGGCTGTTTTGTGCCACGGCTTTGCCGGCCAGGCAAGCGGATAATAACAGTATGCCGGTTAATATTGTGCTTAATTTCATTACGTTACCTTGATACCAGGCTGAGGGTGTTTGTCAGGTTAACGTAATTTAGCCACGCTGTCTGTGCCTGCCGGGCGCAACTTAACGTAAATACAACGCACTGAACCGATCAAGGTTGCACCAGTGCAGCGAACGTGGATAATTCAGCCTGTCTTATCATAACAACCTGCAAGCATGAGAACATAATGAAAACACCTTACCTGTTAATTGCAGCAGCACTAAGCGTGAGCTTTGCTGCAACTGCTGACGAAGGCCAGTGGCAGCCGCACCAGCTGGCGCAGTTACAAACTGAACTTACCGCGAAGGGCATTGATATTCCGGGTAAGCAGCTGGCCGATTTAAGTCAGTACCCGATGAACGCTATTGTCAGTCTGGGGTATTGCTCTGCGTCTTTTGTCTCGCCTGATGGCCTGGTGGTCACGAATCATCACTGCGCTTATAACGCCATTCAAAATAACTCGACCAAAGACAATAACCTGATTGAAAAAGGTTTTTTGGCGAAAACCAAAGCTGAAGAGTTACCAGCCGGTGCGCAGGAGCGCTTATATATTACCGAGTCTGTTACCGATGTAACGGCACAGGTATCGGCTGGTTTAGCGCCGGAGCTAACCGGTGCGGCGCGCTACGAAGCTATTGAAACTAACCGTAAAGCGCTGATTAAAAGCTGCGAGAGCGATGCCAACTACCGTTGCTCGGTGGTGAGCTTTCATCACGGTTTAGAGTATTTTCAGATTAAACAGCTGATGCTGCAGGATGTGCGGCTGGTGTATGCGCCGTCAGAAGCCGTGGGCAACTTCGGCGGCGATATTGATAACTTTGAATACCCGCGCCATACCGGCGATTACAGTTTTTTGCGCGGCTATGTCGGCAAAGACGGTAAACCGGCCGCGTATTCGCCGGATAACGTGCCATACCAAAGTAAAACGTTTTTAAAGGTGAATGCTGCTGGCGTACGCGCGGGTGATGGCATTTTACTGGCAGGTTATCCCGGTCGTACCAGCCGTTACCGCTTAGCCGGTGAAATTGCCTTTGCCGCCAACTGGCAGTATCCGGCACAGGTAAAAACCTATCAGCAAATTATCAATACTATTGACCGCTTAAGTGCAGCAGATGCAGATCTGAAAGTAAAATATGCCTCAACGGTAAAAAGCCTGAACAACCGGATGAAAAAGCTGCAGGGCTTACTCGATGGCTTTAAGGTGACGGATATTCACGCCATAAAACAGCAGCAAGAGCAGGCGCTGCTGGCTTGGATCGGCAGCGACAGCAGCCGTAAGCCTTATCAGCAAAGCATTGCTGAGTTGGCGCAAGTGATTAATGCTGAGCAGGCTTTTACCCGGCAAACCTATTATTTTGACAATGCTAAGCGTAGCGATGTGCTCAAAGCGGCGATGACCTTATACCGGTTGGCGAAAGAAAGCCAAAAGCCGGACGCTGAGCGTGAGATGGGCTATCAGCAGCGCGATTTAAGCATGATAAAAAGCCGCTTAGCCAGGATGGAAAAAAGCTTTGACCCTGCAATGGATTTGGCTATTTGGTCGGAGCAATTGGCTGAATATCTGGCCCAACCGGATGCGGTGCGGGTAGCAGAGTTAGATAGCGCCCTGGGGCTTAGCGCCGGTATGAGCCAGGCTGATATCAGTGCAAAACTGGCGGCTTTATATCCGCAAAGCGGGTTAACCAACACTGCCGGCCGTAAAGCCTGGTTGGGTAAAACACCGGCTGAGTTTGCGCAAAGTGACGACCCTTTTATTCGCATCGCCGTGGCTATATACGCAAAAAACAACGCGCTTGAGCTGGAAGAAAAAACCATCAGCGGCCAGTTGTCGCAAGTGCGCCCCGCGTATATGCAGGCGGTTATTGCCTACAACAATACGTTAGGTAAGCCGGTATACCCGGATGCTAACAGCACCTTGCGTATTACCTATGGCAGTGTTGACGGTTACCCGGCGGTGGATGGTGTGTACAAAACGCCGTTTACCTCGGTGAAGGGCTTAATTGCCAAGCGCCGCGATGAGTATCCGTTTAATGCGCCGCAGAAACTGGTAGACGCCTATAATAACGGCCAAACCAGCGGTTATTTTTATCAGGATTTAGCCGCTAAAGCTCAACTGCCCTGGCATTGCAAGCTGTTCAGCTGCCCACAGCCACAAGTAACAGCCTTTAACTCGGTGCCGGTAAATTTCTTATCCAGCGCAGACACCACCGGTGGCAACTCCGGTTCGGCGGTAATGAACGGCAAGGGTGAGCTGGTGGGATTAAACTTCGACTCTACCTATGAATCGATCACCAAAGATTGGTATTTTAACCCGGAAATTACCCGAGCCATTCACGTGGATATCCGCTACGTATTGTGGTTGATGCAATATGTGGATGGAGCACAAAACCTGTTGGATGAAATGGAAATCGTCAGATAGTCACAGCCTGCCGGTATAGCAGACAAAGCAGCCGCGGCGCTTAATGCGCGCGGTTGCAATGTTATTTCAGCTGAACCTGTTGCAACGAAGGGCCGGTTGAAATGCTGATTGGCCGTGCCGGTACATCGGCTTCTGACAGCAGGCTTTTATGCCACACCCGCAAGGTGTAATCACCCGGCGGAACATTGTGCAATACTGCCAAACCCTCGCTGTCACTGCGGCTATAGTAGGGCGTGTCCAACACCACGACCCAGGCAATCATATGGTCGTGAATGTTACAGCCCAGTGCCGCCACGCCGGCTTGCTCAAACACCACAGGCTCGGTTGGCGTGCCAACATAAAGTTTTATTTCAAACTGTTTTATTGGTGAAAACGAGTACACATGGTGGCGCACGGTATCTTCATTCGGAAAGGTCACCGCGGTACCGCGCGGAATAACCAGTACTTCCGGCACAAAGGTAGTATTGCGTTGAATAATATTGGCTGTGGCTTCAGCTTTTACCGCCGCCGAGGCTGCTGCCGATTGCAAAAACACCACAGCGCCGGCCACTGGCTGAGCGCTGCTGTTTTGTACCTGCACCTGCAATGATGCGGCTGACGCCGGCGGTTGCAGCAAAAACAAGCCTGCTGCTACCAGGCTGTAACACCGGTTAAGGTTCAATGGCAATACCTGCCAGCGCGCTGCCATCGGCCAGGACACCCAGTTTTGTGGTTTTGCCGCTGGTTAAATCTATCCGGTACAAGGTGCTTGCCGGCATGTCAGCGCTGCTTACAGCAATAAAGCCGATATTGTTCAGATCTGAAATATCAAACGATACTTGTTGCAGCGCCGTAAGGCCTAAGCTGCCAACAGTAAACAATTGGCCGGTATTAGGTGATATCGCCGGCGTAACGCCCTCAACAGTGCCTTGTGTCAGCAGATTACCGCTGGCTTTGTCGATAGCATAATTCGTGGTGAGTTTGCTGTCTTGCTGGTTATAGGTATAAGCCGCCGCAGTAACAGCCGGTGTTTTACCATAGTACGGGTCGCCCTCAGCATATTGTAATGTTGGGTCGGTTGAGGCTAAAGCGCCGGTGACGGGGTGCAGGCGCAGATTCTGGCCTTTGTCATTCACCACCCGGATACGGTCGGCCGCCGGGTTAAAATCGAAACCAAACTGACCCGGCTGTAAGGTGCCGGCAGGTAAAGCTTTACCCACTGCGGTTAGTGCGCCGCTGGCGGTGTTAACGCTGTACAGCTGGCCTTTATCCGATAGCGCAAATAACACACCATAGGCGACACGATAATCTATACCCAGCAGCGTTTCACCGTCAGCCAGGCCTGTCAGGGCTTTTTGCTCAATGACGTTTTGTGGTGCTGCAGGATTTACTTTAATTAACCGGTTACTTTGGTTTAGCAACCACAGCACTTCGTTGCCTTTTAATGCGGGCATGTCTGCGGCAACGCCGGTTGACAACAGGCCGCTAAGCGTCAGCAGCGAAGCCACTAAAGTGGGTGTCGTTATAGTCATATTATTGATCCTTGTTTTTCTGTAACCGGCCGCCGGCACGATGACCGTGTCAGCAGTATACACAATAACCGTTTGCTAAGGCTCGGTGTTTACTGCCATTTGTTTACGCCATGCAAATGATAATTGTTATTGTTTGTGTTTTGTGCTAATAATGCTTGCCTTGGTTATAGGGACGAAATCGCACAGTAGTTACCACAATAGTGACGTTACATGGCCGTGCATGATAGGTAAGGCGAATGAAAGCAAGATTCCGCGACAGCATGACCTGGCTACACACCTGGTCGGGGCTGGTTGTTGGCTGGGTGTTGTTTGCGGTGTTTTTTACCGGCACGCTGGCGTTTTTTCAACACGAAATTACCGACTGGATGCAGCCTGAATTGCAGCATAAAGCGCAGGCTGAACAAAGCCTGACGCAGGCACAGGCGTTTCTGAGCAAAAAAGCACCGGATTCTGCGCGTTGGTCTGTGTCATTGCCTGATCAGCGCTCAGCTACCACCACGGTGTTTTGGCGTGATGCCAACGCCGGCGGTCGCGGTTTTAAGCGTGCTACGCTTGATGGCAATGGTGAGGAAGTTGAGTTAAGAGAGAGCCGTGGCGGCAGCTTTTTTTACCGCTTCCACTTTGACTTACACTATATGCCGGTGCTGTGGGCCCGTTGGCTGGTCGGCATTTGCAGCATGTTTATGTTGGTCGCTATTATCAGCGGCGTAATTATCCACAAAAAGATATTCAAAGATTTCTTCAGCTTTCAGCCGGGCAAGGGGCCGCGCAGCTGGCTGGATGCGCATACCATTACTGCGGTGCTGGCGTTACCGTTTCATTTAATGATCACCTACACCGGGCTGGTTACGCTGATGTTTATGTATTTGTCCTGGGCCATTTCGCTTGGCTTTGGTGATCGCAATACGCTGTTTGAAAGCTTAACCCGCCAGCCGGCCGCGGTGGTTGCCAGCGGAGAGCCTGCCGCTATGTTGCCGCTGCAGCAGTTGTATCAGCAAGCTGCGGCAACACTTAATGGCGCGCCAATCTCTTTTGTGGCAGTAAATAACCCGGGCGATGTGGCCGCCACAGTGCAGTTTACTGAAGGCAGTACGCAGTCACTTATTGTACCCGGCCGCACATTAGTGTACTCCGCCGTAACCGGCGAATTGCTGAACCAGCTGCAGCCGCAACTGGCGGCTGAGCACACCCGGCGCACTATGGTAAATTTGCATGCCGGCCGTTTTGCCGGGTTGCAGCTGCGCTGGTTGTACTTTATCTCCGGCGTTATGGGTACGCTGATGATCGCCACCGGGCTGGTGCTGTGGTCAGAGAAACGGCTGAAAAAGCCCGGTGCTAACCACAACATAGCGCCGGGGCAGCAACTGGTACGCTGGTTAAATGTCGGGGTTATTCTGGGCTTACCGCTGGCCGTTGCTGCGTATTTTTACGCCAACCGCTTATTGCCACTTACGCTGGAAAACCGTGCAGAGATGGAGATCCACTGCTTTTTTGCCGGCTGGGCGTTTATGCTGTTGTATCCGCTGCTGCGCGGTATCAGCAACAGCTGGCGCGACGGTGCCATGCTAACAGCACTGGCGTATTTATTGTTACCGCTGCTGAGCATACTCACAGTACAGCGCAATTTGCTCAGTTACCGCTTTCCTGCCGACACCAGCTTGTTGGCAGTGGATTTAGCCTTACTGCTAAGCGCCGGCAGCTTTTTTCTGCTCTGGCGTCTTACGATGCGTCGCAAGGCGCGGGCTGCGCTGCCGGGCAATACTGCGCAGGAGCTGGTATGTCGTTAATATCACATCCTGCCATGCAGTTAAGCTACCGTTTGTTACTGGCAATCGGCGGTGGCTTTGGCCTGAGTATTCTTGCTACGGCGGCTTTGCCTGGCGTGTTGGCCCTTTGGGGCACAGATAAAGCCGGGGCTTTTGTCTGGCTGATGCTGTTGAGTTTTGTCTGGTACAGTCTGATTATTCTGTGGGTAATAAGCACCAGACGGTTAGCCAGAACCAGCGTAATCTTGCTGTTGTTAAGTGCCGGCTTATATTTGAGCCTGGTTTACACCGCGCCGCCGGCAGATTTACGCGCCAAAGCGGAGCAAACAAGATGATGTTGCTGTGGTTACTATGTTTGGCTGGCTTTACGCTGCTGAGCCTGGCGATGCCTCGCTACCGCCGGCTGTTTGGCTTACGCCATTTAAGCGCCCGTGCAGAGCGTATCTGGCGGCTGAGCGGCTTTGCACTATTACTGCTGTCTTTATTGCTGGTGCTGCAGCGCCAGCAGTTGGCGGAAGACTTAGTAACCTGGTTTGGTATTCTGACTATGGCAGCACTGCTGGTGGCATTGGTATTGGCATACCGGCAGCATAAAAGTTGAGTATAATCAGCGTTTATCGCTACTACTGATATCCAACCCGGCATTGCGGCATACCCGCTGCAGCAAACTGTAGGCTTCGGTAATGGCCGCTTCGTTGGCTTTGCGCTCGCTGATGTCCTGGTGGGTTCCTGTCATTAGTCTGGGCTGGCCCTGATCGGTGCGGCTAATCACTTTGCCCCGGGTTAGCACCCATACCCAGTTGCCGTTTTTGTGCTGCATACGGCACTCTAATTCGTAAAATGGTAGCTCGCCGGCGAAGTGGCGTTGCAGTAAGCGTTCAGACTGGGCTTTATCGGTGGGATGTACCAGTTTCAGCCAGGTGTCGACACTCAGCGGCAGTAAGTCGTATAAATCATAGCCGAGCATTTCTGCCCAGCGTTCATTAAAGATGGCATCGCCGGTTTGTACGTTCCACTCCCAGGTGGCCAGCCGCGAACTGTCGATAAAGGCGGCTAAACGCTGCCGGTGCTGTTCCAACAGCTTTTTATCCCGCTCCAGCTGTGCGGCCTGGTGAGCTAAAGTGCTGCGGGCAATTTCTGTTTCGGCCAATGCAGCTAAATCCTGCAACAATGTTAGTTGCAGTGCGTTTAGCTCGCGGGGAATGTCATCAATAATGCATAAGGTACCCAGCGGCAGGCCATCGACAGAGTGCAACGGCACGCCGGCATAGAGTCGGATAGCCGGCTCGCCGGTAACCAGCGGGTTATCAGCAAAACGCTGATCGGCGGTGGCATCCGGAATATACAACAACTTATCGCTAAATACCGCATGGGCGCAAAACGACACATCGCGTGGTGTTTCTGTAGCCGCTAAGCCCTGGCGTGATTTAAACCACTGCCGCTTTTCATCGACCAGTGATAGTAGTGATATTTTGCAACCAAATAACGCCTGTGCCAGCCGGGTAAAGCGGTCAAAACCGGCGTCGGACTGTTCGTTTAACAGGCCTGATGCGATAAGTGACTGTAATCGTTCTATTTCGTTATCAGGGATAGCAGGGGCTTGCATAGAAAGAGCTCATTAAAACAGTAACGAAAGGAATTAAAGTGTACGCCAAAGCGCCGCTGTCTGCTAACCGTGCTTGGCTAAATAGGTCGCAATAATCAGCGCGGCCTTACACAATACTGTGCCACATTAAGTGCAATGCCCCGGGCCGCATAAACCGCACCGGGGCAACTATAATACGCAGCTTTAATCTTTAGCGGGTTGCGGCGGCAGATTAAGCCCGGCTTCGGCATCTTGCTGCGGACTGGCCAGTGTTGCCTGGTCAGAGTTAACCGGCATAGCGCGTGACTGCTGGTTAATCTGGTAAATTTGCTCGGTATTGGACAAATCCTGTGAGTTTTTAATGTTGGCAATGGTTTCGCGTTCAGACAGAAAGCTTTGAATATCGTCTAAAATGGCCTGCATTTCCTGCGGGTTGTCCTGCATTTCCAGAATATGCCGCGGATGCTCAACATTTTTTGCGCCACTGTCGGCAAAGGTGCTGCTCATAATGCGTGAACTAATGATCCACGGCGTTAATGACGAGCGCATCACATAGTTTTCTGATGAGGTGGAATCGTAAATACCTTTACCGGTAGTCAGCTTACTTTGGGTGTAAGTGCCTTCGCACTTTAAGTACACCAGTAAAGAGTCAAAATTCAGCTCTGCCCAGAAAGTGTGGCTGTAGTTTTCCAGCAAGCGGCCAAAACTGTGGCAAATTAACCAGCTGAAAATCAGGCTTAATATAAACTGGCTTTCATTAAACAGGTTAACCACAAAGCTTTGGGTTACCGTGTCATTGGGCCTTGTCAGTGCTGTGTATTCGCGCACCAACGCCAGTACACTTTGGGCTTCAAACAGTAGATAGAAAAGAATAAACGGGCCGACAAGCAGCAAAATCTGGCCGGCGACGGTGGCCCACACGCGCAATTGCCTGAACAGCGTCGTGTGTTCAAGCGGCGCATAAGCCGGTTGGGTTTCAATCATCACTTCGCCGCTGAAATCGCCTTTGCTTTCCGATTGCTCGTTCAGGTTCGGGCTTAGCTCACGGTATACGCGGTTAGGGATTTCCTTGTAGCGGCGGTTGGCCATGACAATATTGTCGATATTAACAAACAGCTCACGCGGGTGAATGTTTTCCTGCCAGTTAGCGCGGTACTCCGATACCTTGGTTTGTGCCTGCACCTTGGCCGTGCGCTGCTTGAGCAGCATAAAAATAAAAGCGCCACTGAGCGCGGTAAACAGCAGCACCAGCAGTAACTGCGGTGTTACCGCGAAACTGTGTAATTCTGCAGTTTGCAGCTCGCTGACAAAGCGTTGTACGTCGGGTTGTTGCAGTAAGTAGTTAATGGCTAAACCCAGCAGCACCGGCGCCAGAATGGCAAAGGCCATAATTTTTGCCAGTTGCAGATTACCCTGAGTTTCAATGCTTTTTTCTGCCTGACGAAACACGGTGCTGGCGCCGCGCCAGCTTAAAATTAAATACACCACCAGCACAAAAGAGAAAAACGGCAGCAAAATATCGCCGGTGTCACCGGCCAGCCCGGTTAAGCAAACAAAGACCGTTAGCGCATAAGCCACCAGCGCGACCACGGTGGCAATTAAGGCGCCGGCAAAACGTTGCGCTAAATTGCGTAGCGGGTAGGGCAGAAAAATCAGCTTGGGTACTAAGGTATGCACTAAGCGGGAAATAAAACCAACCGGCTCAACAAAGGTTTTATTTTTGCGGCCCATCAGCATTTCTTCCAAATCAATGCTTTTATAGTGCGGTTGTTCCAGCTTGGCTGTTTCACGTTCAGACTTGCTGTAGTTTGCCGCCAGTGAGGTAGGCACACTGCGGCCGACAAAAAAGCGCAGCATTTGAAAAATACCGCTACCCAGTGCCCGTAAACCGCCAGCCAACAATACAAAGCCCACCGCGGCGTAAATCCAGGCGAGCGTTTTATCCTGCTGTACCAGGCCAACCACCTGCAGCAGCGGGTAAATGCCCAGCAGGCTGACAACCAGGCCACGTAGCGCCCGCAGCAAACCTTCGGCTTTAAACGGGTTACGGATCCCTAACGACTCACTACCATAATCATACGCCATGGTGACTTCCTTTTATAAATCACGTTATTGAAAACGCAGCTATCTTGCCTGACTGCAGCCATTTTGCAATGCTCAGCCGGATAGTTTTAGCGGAAAATGTGGCGGTTGGCGAATAAATTATCCGGCGTGGAAAAAGGGTGCCCAATACCTGCAGCACCCGCCAGGAAAGTGTAGCGACAAAAGTTGCGAAGAAAGGTAGTGGACAATCAGTTTAAAAAGGCCTGGATCTGCTGTGCTACAGCACTTATCCCCACCACACCATCCAGATGACCGAAGCTACCGGGAATTTCAGCATAGTGTGGCTTATTGCCGGCGGCTGTCATCGCACCCGCGCTATGTTTACTCAGTTGCGGTGGCAGCAGCAAATCGCCGGTTGCAGGTAAAAACAGCGTTTTGGCTTTAACCCGGCTAAGCGCGTGTTGCCAGTTGTCGCCCATTCCTGCGCGCCAGAGCTGCGAGGCGCGCACCAAATACAGAATATGGTTGGCATCTTGTTTTTCGGCGCGCAGCCGCGCTTGTGCCAGCAATTGCTGCCAGGCCTGTGGCAGGGCAGTGATATCCTGATGTATGCCGGCATCCGCGCTTATTGCGCTGTAGCGCGGGTTAAAACTGTCCGGGTGCAGCGCATCCTGGGTAATATAGGCCAGTGCGGTACTCAGACCCTGCAGCGGCTGGCCGCTATCGTAGTAGTTACCGTTATGCCAGGCCGGGTCTTGCAAAATAGGGTAGGCCCAGCGCTGTAATTTAATGGCGCTGTAGGTATCCATATAGGCGCTGCCGATCACCGGGATTAAGCGCTGCACCTGTTGCGGGTAGCGCACAGCCCATTCTATTGCCTGAAACGAGCCCATTGACGGACCAATTACAGCGTGCAACTTATCAATACCCAGGCTGTCGAGCAGGGCTTTTTGTACTTCGACAAAATCACCAATGGTAACCACCGGAAAGCTTAAGCCATAGCGTTTGCCGGTTGCCGGGTTTATCGTCGCCGGGCCGGTGGTAATAACGTTGCTATCAAACGCATTGGCGTTTACCGGGGTATCGCTGCTGATCACATAAAACTTATCTGTGTCTATCGCCTTACCCGGGCCAATGATGGCATCCCAGTAGCCGGGCGCGGCATCATCCGCATGGTATTTACCGGCGGCATGGCTGCTGCCGGAAAAATAATGCGTAATTAAAATGACGTTGGATTTATCGGCATTCAATTTGCCGTAGGCTTCCCAGCCAACGTTTAGCGGTGCAATAGTCTGGCCGTTTTCGGTAGTAAAACTGTCCAGCGTAAAACGCTGTTTTTGCACCAACATCGCCTGGACGGTGCCGGATGCGATAACGCATAAAAATAAAATTATTTTACTAAACATGGTGTTGTCTCCGGTTAAAACCACTGAAACAGCGCTATTGCCAATATAGTGCCGAGCACAGGCATTAACACGCTGACTACTGCTACCGGCCAATAGGCGTTCTGGTGGCTTTCGCCACAAATAGCACGAATAGTGGTAACCACATAGCCATTATGCGGCAGAGAATCCAGCGCGCCGGAGGAAATGGCCACCACACGGTGCAATTGCTCCGGGTCGACACCGCGGTCGAGATAATGCGGTGCAATTTCCGGCAGGGCAATAACCTGGCCACCTGAAGCCGAACCGGTTAAACCCGCAATGGCGCTGACTGCCACGGCAGCGCCTACCAGCTCAGGCCCAGGCAGATGGGTCATATAATCGACCACACTGTTAAAGGCCGGAGTTAGTTTAGCTACCGCACCAAAGCCCACTACAGCGGCGGTATTACCAATGGCTAACAGTGCGCCCAGCACGCCTTCGTTAGTGGCAGCTTCCGGGTTATGTAAAAAGCGGAAGTTGAGTAAATACAGGCTGATAACACCACCGGCCAGCGCAATAATCAGCGCCGCTTGTTGCATGCTGTCATGCAACAAAAACGAGGTAATCAATACCACTAACAACGGCAGCAGGCCGGTCATCCAGTGTGGTAGCGGTTTATCCGTTAATACCGGATCGCTGCTGCGGGCAGCAAACTGCTCGCCTTTTTTCGTGGCCGATTTAATCATCCACATAAGGGCAAAATAGCCGCCCACGGCCATAAACAATGCCACTATGATACTGACCTGCCAGCCGGCGTAAGGCGTAGTGCCTAAATACGGAATAGGGATCCAGTTTTGTATTTCCGGTGAGCCGGCCGAGGTCATGGTAAAAGTGACTGAGCCCAGTGCCAGCGTAGCCGGAATAAAGCGCCGCGGCAGGTTGGCGCCTTTAAATAAGCTGACGGCCATTGGATAAGCGGAGAACGCCACTACGAATAAACTGACACCGCCATAGGTAAGAACAGCACAGGCCAGCACAATAGCCAGCACGGCACGGGTATGGCCTAAGCGCTTTACAATGGCCAGCGCCACTGCATCGGCAGCACCGGTATGTTCCATCAGTTTGCCGAAAATAGAGCCGAGCAAAAACATTAAAAACCAGGCGGCAACAAAACCGGAGAAACCGGACATATAGCCATGCACAAAATCAGCTTTATCTGCCAGTTGCCAAAACGGAATATCGTTGGTTATTGCTACCAGCAGTGCACACAGCGGTGCGGTAATAAACAGGTTAAAACCACGCATAGTCAGCACTATTAACAGGCCAAGCCCGGCCAGCAACCCGAGAAGACTCAACATCTTGTTATCCTTATTCTCATTTTCGTTTAGTCTGATACAGGACAGCGGGCATCACCATAGTACTAAGGTACAGGTTAAAAATTCTGCGTTTGCGCCTACAGTAAGGCCATACCAATAAAGACAAGATGATGTGACATCAAACAGCAGGAGAGCCAAGATGGCCTATAACTATAATAGTGATACACAGCACAAGTTTAGCCGTACCTTACTTAAACCCAGCCTTATAGCCTTAGCCATCAGCAGCTGTTTTGCCGGTTCTGCGCTGGCGCAGGAACAAGCCAAAGACGCCGAAGCCGACGTAAAGCTGGAACGGATTGAAGTAACGGCACGCCGTACCATTGAAAACCTGCAGGAAGTGCCGGTGGCGGTAACTTCAATTGGTGCCGCCGATCTTGCTGAGCGCGGTATTTCAACCGTAGTGGAAATTCAGCAGTTCTCGCCCAATACCACCTTGCAGCAAAGCCGTGGCACTAACTCAACCTTAACGGCGTTTATCCGCGGCGTAGGCCAGGAAGATCCATTGTGGGGTTATGAGCCGGGTGTGGGTATTTATATTGATGATGTGTATGTCGCGCGGCCACAAGGCGCGGTGCTGGACATCCTGAATGTTGAGCGGATAGAAGTTCTGCGTGGTCCGCAAGGCACGCTGTACGGTAAAAACACTATAGGTGGCGCGGTTAAGTACGTTACCAAAGAAATGAGTGGTGATACGGATTTTGCGGTAAACCTGACGGCCGGATCCTATAAACAGGGTGATATTAAAGCCACCGGCCAAATCCCGTTAATTGATAACAAACTTTATCTCGGTTTTGGTTATGCCAACTTACAGCGTGACGGCTACGGTAAATTTTTAACGTCGGCATTGGATGGTCAGGACGGTGAAAACTACAACAAAGATATGCAGGCCTTTCGTCTGACGCTGGAATACCGGCCTTCAGACGATCTGTTTTTCCGCGTAAATTACGATAAAACAGATGATAAATCTAACGCCAAAGGCGGCTATCGTTTATTACCCAGCTTGTTAACTGATGCGCCGGTGCCGGACAGTGTGTTTGATTCTTACACCAGTTTGCCAACGTCAAACAAAGTCGAAACGGAAGGCTTAAGCCTTACAGCTAACTGGGATATTAACGACAACTGGACATTTAAATCTATTACCTCGCAGCGTGAGAGTTACTCACCGACCAATATCGATTTTGATAACACCTCGATCCGTATTTTTGACGTGCCGGCTATCTATGATGACGAGCAGTTTACCCAGGAGTTTCAGTTAAATTACCAAACTGACGGCTTTAAGATGGTATCGGGTGCTTACTACTACACCGCGGACTCCTGTGGTGTGTTTGATGCCATCCTCGAAGAGTTGGGTAAATCCGCTTTTGGCACACCCGGTTTAACCCGCGAAGTAAGCGGCTGCAGCAACGGCGACAGCACTGCGCTATATGCGCAGGGTAGCTATGATATTGACGATAAATGGTCGGTTACCGCTGGCTTGCGCTACACCAAAGATGAGAAAGATGCAGTGGTACGTAACGGCTTAATTTTCGCTACGGTATATCCTGAATCCGGCTGGGTGCCGGGCTATGTGCGGCCGGATGGGTTAACCACCCCGGTAGTACTGGATGACAGTGAAAGCTGGAGCAAGCTGACGCCGAAAGTGGGTGTTGAATATCAGCACAGCAATGATTTAATGCTGTTTGCCAGCTATGGCCAGGGTTTTAAATCCGGTACCTTTAACCCGCGGGCTACAGTTGCAGAACCGGCCGCAGACCCGGAAACTGTTGATTCGTTTGAAATTGGTATGAAAAGCGATTGGAACGACCGCGTGCGGGTAAATGCCACGCTGTTTATGCTGGATCACAAAGACCGGCAGTATATTGCGGTGATCCCGGATGAAAACGATGCTTCTGCGCTGAACCAGCGCTTGGGTAACGTAGGTCGCTCTGAGGCTACCGGTTTAGAGTTGGAAGTAACATGGAAAGCCAGCCGCGAACTGGAAATCTATGCCAACCTGGGTTTAATTGATGCCAAGTTTGAAGAGGCGGTAACCTTTGATCCTGTCGCCGGGGCGGTTGATATTTCAGATCGTTTCTCGGTAACCAATACGCCGGAAACGACCGGTACAGTTGGCTTTAGCTACAACACGCTAACCAATTTCGGCGATGTAATAGTGAACGGTAATTACAGCTATCGCAGCAGCTATTCTCTGGTTGAATTGGACAACTTGCTAACACAAGATAGCTATGGCTTGCTGAATCTGGGTGTAACCTGGTTTAGTAATGATGGCCGCTGGAGCGTGGCGTTACATGGTAAGAACCTGACCGATGAAGAATATCTGGTGGGTAACTATGCCTTTATCGCGCCGGATCCGGCTAACCCCGGCCAGTTTATTCCGGGTTTAGGCGGCGACAATACCCTGATAGGCTACTATGGCGCACCACGCACGGTTAGCCTGAGTGTTGGTTACCGTTTCTGATTAACAAAACACTTGCCGGGGCGAAAGCCCCGGTACATTATGGGCCAAAAGGCTCAGAACCGGATTTATGATTGCTTTAATTGCTGACGACCACCCGCTGTTTCGCGTAGCGTTATCTCAGGCTTGTGCCAACATTCTTGGTAGCGATGCCTTACTGCTGCAAGCACAGAGTATGCAACAATTGTGGCCTTTGCTGCGCCAACACCCCGATACCAACTTTATCTTCCTTGATTTAAGAATGCCCGGCAGTGATGGCTTTACCGGCCTCAGTGCACTGCGCACCGAATATCCTGATGTGCCGGTTATTATGGTGTCGGCCGAAGAAGATCCGGTGATTATTAAACAAGCCCTGACATTAGGTGCTGCAGCTTATATTCCGAAATCGGCGCCGCTGGAACTGTTATCAGAAGCGATAGCGGCGGTATTAAACGGTGACAGCTGGCTGCCGCCGGCACTTGAAACAGATGTACGCAATGCTAAAGCCTTAATTGACGATGACTTTGCCGGCCGGTTGGAACAGCTGACACCGCAGCAGTTTCGCGTATTAAAAATGATTGCTGATGGCCTGTTGAATAAACAAATTGCCTATGAGATGAACGTGCAGGAAACCACCGTGAAGCAACATGTCTCGGCCATCTTGCGCAAACTTAACGTCAATAACCGCACTTTAGCCGGTATTTTATTTGAAAAACTGAAACTGCCGCAGAGCCATTAACGTAGCAGGCGCTGAAATATTTGTTTCAGCGCGACCGGCTTTAACGGTTTAAGCAAGAAATAGTAACCGGCATTTAGTGCGCTTTCGCGGATGTCCTCACTATGATCTGCCGAATGGATAACCACCGGCACATTTACCGCGAAATGCGCCGCCAATTGGTTAGCGACTTCTATACCGGTTGCACCGTTATCCAGATGATAATCAAACAGCAGCAAATCGGGTTGCAGGCCCGCTTGTATGGCTTGCAAGGCTTCAGCCGGCTGGCCGACAGCCGTGACGTCAATTTGCCAACTACGCAGCAATTCAGCCACGGCTGCACGCAGTTGTGGCTCATTATCCAGTAACAGTACTTGTTTTGCTGCAAAGCTGGCGTTAATGATGCCAGGCGCAGGCTGACGTAATGCGGCTGCGGGTTGCTGTGCCAATGGCAAGGTAACACTGAAACAACTGCCTTTGCCGGCAACGGAATGCACCGCGAGATGGTGTTGCAAAATACCGCTGATGCGCCGCGCTATCGCCAGCCCCAAACCAAGGCCCTTTTGGTCTTGTTGCTCACCTTGCTGGAATTCTTCAAAAATGCGTTGTTGATCTTGCCTGGCAATACCTACACCGGTATCCATTACGCAAATTTGTACATTGCTGCCGCGCCGCTTTACTGCCAGTACCACTTTGCCGCTATGGGTATAGCGAATGGCATTTGCCAGCAGGTTTTGGATCACGCGTTTGAGCAGTTTACGGTCAGTCATTACCGCCAGCTTCACCGGCAGATAGTGAAAAATAAGGCCTTTTTCAGTGGCCAGCGCCGCTGCATCTTTAGCAATATCATCCAGCACCATGTTTACGGCAACTGCTTGCGGTTGCGCGCTGATCACGCCTGAGTCGAGCTTGGTTAGCTCGAGAATAGCTCCGAGCAACTCTTCAGCGGAGTTAAGTGAGTTGATCACATTTTGACTCAGCTGTTTTAACGCCGGCTCGGTTTGCTTATCGCGCAGCAGGCCGGCGAATAACGCGGCGGCATTAAACGGCTGCATTAAGTCGTGGCTGGCGGCAGCAAAAAACCGCGTTTTGGCGCGGGTGCTGGCTTCTATCTCCTGCTGCGCCAGTTGCAGGCGGGCGTTTAATTGCTGCAGTGCCTGAGTGCGCTCTGCCACCCGTTGTTCCAGCTGTTGCTGGGTGTCGATAAAAGCGCTGATGTCACTGTAAGTAGTAACAAAACCGCCACCGGGCAGCGGGTTACCCTGCATTTCCAGCACGCTGCCGTCTTGCTGGCGGCGCTGGAATTTATAAGCACTGCCTTGTTTTAAATAACTGAGCCGTTTTTGAATTTCGGCTTCAATATCTTCGCTGTCTATCAGGCCGCGCTGCAGGTTAAAGCGGATCACATCCGCCACCGGTTTACCCACTTCGACCAGGCCGGGCGGATAGCTGAACATATCAATGTAGCGCTGATTCCACGCGATTAAGCGCAGATCGGCATCGACTACGCTGATACCCTGGCTGATATTGTCGATAGTGGCACGCAGTAAGGCCTGATTAAACTGGAACACCTGGCTGGCTTCATCGACAAAGCGTGCGACAGACTCCAGCGGCAGTGCTGCATGTTTACCACTGGCATCCATAATCAGCCGCATTGAGGCACCACCTACCACTGCCGCCAGGCTGCGTTCAGCGGCCTGCAACAGATTGGCCGGTGCCAGTTGCTGCAGTTCATGCGGCTCTTTTAAATTGCGTTGTAACAGGCGGCGGGCTTCTTTTTCACCGGCAAAACGCTTAACCAGCAGGTAACAGTCCTGCACCGACAAATTCAGTGGCTGGCTGTGACGGCTGTTAACCTGCAACCGCAAAAAGCGGCCGCTCTCCAGCCATTCGCCAACACGGGTGGCACTGAAGCGGCTGACCAGCACCACCAACAGGCAATTCAGACTCAGGCTAACCAACACGCCAATACTGATCACATCGGCATTTAGCCCGAACAATTGCTGTGGCGCCAGCAGGCGAAAACCAAACGGACCCTGGCTAAGCCAGCTGCTGCCGATTAAGCCGGCACGGCTTAGCTCCGGTAGCAAAATAATATAGGCCCAGGCAAAGGCACCACCACATAAGCCGGCAATAGCACCCTGACGGTTAATATTACGGCTGAGCAAACCAAGAATTAACGCCGGAGCTAACTGTGCCACCAGAGCAAACGCCATCAGGCCTAACTGTGCCAGACCGGTTTCGGTGCCAATCCAGCGGTAATAAATATAGCCGAGCGCCATCACCGTTAACATGGAAATGCGGCGCAGCGTAGAGACTTTAACCGGTTGTGGCGTGTCGGCATTACGCGCCGGTGTGCGGTATACCAGCGGCGCTAATAATTCGTTGGTGATCATAATACCCAGCACTACGGTGGCGACCACTACCATGCTGGTAGCAGCGGAAAATCCGCCCAAATAGGCCAGCAATGCAATATCGGTGCGCTGCGCTGCCAGCGGGATTTGCAGCACGACCAAATCAATATTGGCATCGGCGCCCAGCAGCATCACGCCGGCAAGCGCAAGCGGCAGGGTAAACATGCCCATCAACAATAAATACAGCGGGAAGATCCAGCGTGCGCTGCGTAAATGCCCCAGATGCTGGTTTTCCACAAAGGTAACGTGAAACTGCCGTGGCAAACACAAGGTAGCGGCAAAACCCAGCAACACATGCAGCCAGTAGGTGTGCGCCGGTAGCGCGGCTTGTTGCAGTTGTTGTACCGCCGGGTGCGTGGCAGCCTGGGTAAAAATCTGGCCGATGCCGTCATACATCCCCCAGAATACAAAGGCACTGATAGCCAGCAATGCCAGCAATTTTACCAGTGATTCAAAAGCGATGGCTGTCATCAGCCCGGGGTTGGGTTGGTGTGCTTTGGCGCTTTTACTGACAAACAACAGCGCAAACACCGCCATCCACAACGTTACGTAGAGCCCGGTGTCGGTATACCAATACTTGTCGGGGGCGCTGCTGACCAGGGTATTAATACTGGTAGACACTGCATGCAGTTGCAAGGCGATATAAGGGATCACCGACATCAGCAGAATAAGAGTGGTAATAACCGCTAACGCGCGCGAGTGGCCAAACCTGGTGGCGATAAAGTCGGCAATCGACGTAATGCGGTAACGCCGGCAGGCTATAGCAATACGGGCGATTAACTTAAAACCGAACCAAAACAGCAAAAACGAACCGATATAGGTTGGCGGCATCCACCAGCCATTTACCGCCGCTTGGGCGGTAACACCGTAAAAGGCCCAGGAGGTACAATAAATAGATAAGGCGAAGCTGAACACCCAGGGCGCCAGCGGATGTTTGCTGTTAATACGTTTGCCAAAATGGCCTACGCTAAACAGCACTAACAAATAAATAAGCGAAAGCGCAGCAATGGTGCCAAGCCCAATACTGCTGCCGTTTAACATCATAAGCTCAGGCGCTGTCATCTTAAGTCTGCGTAAGCTGATTGTGCCTGAGTTTCGGGCATGTCGCTAGCGGGCCGTCCAGCCGCCATCCAGCACCAGGGTTTGTGCGGTAATATGCCGCGCAGCTTCACTGCAGAGAAAACCGGTGGTAGCGGCAATTTCGTCGACACCGATAAAGGCCTTTTGCGGCATCGGTGCCAGCATAATTTGTTCAATAACCTGTTGCTCTGTCAGGTTGTGCTCTTTGGCCTGTGCGGCAATTTGCTGCTCCACCAACGGCGTTTTAACGTACGCGGGGCACACCGTATTAATGGTAAAATTGATATCAGCGTTTTCCAACGCCACCACTTTACTAAAGCCTAACAAGCCATGTTTTGCCGCGACATAAGCCGATTTAAACGGCGATGCCACCAGCGCATGAATAGAGCCGATATTCACAATACGGCCGAAGTTGCGTGCACGCATGCCAGGCAGCATAGCGCGGCTTAGCATAGCCGGGCCGGTTAGCATCACGTTGATAAGCTGCTGCCATTTCTCTGGCGGGAAATCTTCCAACCTTGCCACATGCTGGATACCGGCGTTATTTACCAGTACATCAGCCGGATACAGCGCGGCGCAGTTGGCCACCGATGCTGCGTCAGTAACATCCAGCACGATACCGGCGGCGTCAAAACCTTGTTGCTGTAACTGCGCAACTTTGTCGTCAATGGCGCTCTGGTGCAAATCAGCAATAACCACCTTATGGCCAAGTGCAGCAAAATGGCCGGCAATAGCAAAACCGATGCCACCGGTACCTCCGGTAATAACAACCTGCATAATCCTAATCCTGTTATTCACTGTATTGCTTATCATGCTAGAAGCAGCCACTGTACAGAGCAACGCTACTTTAGTGCTATAGCTGCGGTTTTCCGATTATTGCTGTATTTGGTTGCTGCACTATGGCCAAGTATTGAAAAAACCGGCTTATAGTTTTCTACTCCCAGTGCTTGTGGTACATTTTCGCCTTAACAATAAAAATAATTCGTACGCGACAGCCATTTTTTCTATAAAAAGAATACGCTTTCAGGGGTTTAGTAAGATATTCAGTCAATATTGAGTATAAATACTAATTATCCTGCGTATGGCTAAGGTTGTTGCTTATAACAAGGTCTACACAGAGGATTTAGTATGTCAGCTCCTGACAATGCCAATGTTGCCGCTGACGGCAAACGCGGCTGGTTTACCCGTTTTCTTGATACGGTCGAGTTTCTTGGTAATTTACTGCCGCATCCGGTAACGCTGTTTGCCATGTTTGCCGTAGCAGTGGTGCTGGGCAGCGGTATTGCCGCTTACTTTGACGTCAGTGCGATAGACCCCAGACCGGAAGGCACTGCCGGGCGGGCCGCCGATGGTGTGATCCGTGTAGTCAATTTAGTCAGTGTTGATGGCTTGCAGCGCATAGTGTCAAACCTGGTCACTAACTTCACCAGCTTTCCGCCACTGGGCGTGGTGCTGGTGGCGCTGCTTGGTGTAAGCATCGCCGAGCATTCCGGACTGATTTCAGCCGCTATGCGTGGCCTGGTTATGGGCGCCTCAAAGCGCATGGTTACCGTGACCATTGTATTTGCCGGTATTATTTCTAACACGGCGTCAGAGCTGGGTTATGTGGTATTAATTCCGATGGCAGCGGTTATTTTTCACTCACTCGGCCGCCACCCGCTGGCTGGCTTAGCAGCTGCTTTTGCCGGTGTGTCCGGTGGTTACAGTGCTAACTTGTTTATCGGTACCGTTGACCCCTTGCTGGCCGGTTTTACCCAATCTGCTGCGAACCTGATTGATCCAAATTATACCGTTGGGCCGGAAGCAAACTGGTTCTTTATGATTATCAGTACGTTTTTTATTGCCGGTTTAGGAGCTTTTGTTACCGAGAAAATAGTAGAGCCTAAATTGGGCAAATACGATGTCAGTGAGGCGGCAATTGATTTAGGCAAGCCTGAGCTGGAAAAACTGAGCACAGAAGAAAAACGCGGTTTAAAAGCCGCAGGGCTGGCCTTTCTGGCGCTGGGTATTCTGTTGGCGCTCAGCGTGGTGCCACAGTGGGGGCCGCTACGCCATCCGGAAACGGGCTTAGTGGCGGGCTCGCCGTTTTTAAAAGGCATAGTGGTGTTTATTTTTATCACCTTTGCTATTCCGGGTTATATCTACGGCCGTGTTGTCGGCACGATGAAAACCGACCGTGATGTTATTAATGCCATGGCAAAAAGCATCAGCTCTATGGGCTTGTACATTGTATTAGTGTTCTTTGCCGCCCAGTTTGTTGCCTTTTTCGGTTGGTCTAATTTAGGCTCAATTTTGGCGGTAAACGGCGCTACCTTATTGCAGGACATTGGTTTAACCGGGCCGGGTTTATTCTTCTTCTTTATCGGCATGTGTGCTTTGGTTAATTTGTCTCTGGGTTCAGCTTCGGCACAGTGGGCCATTTTTGCACCTATTTTTGTGCCTATGCTGATGATTGTCGGCTATTCGCCCGAGGTAATACAGGCGGCTTACCGGATAGGTGATTCTGTCACTAACCTGATAACGCCGATGATGAGTTACTTTGGTTTAATCCTGGCGGTAGCCGCGCGTTATAAGAAAGACTTAGGCATTGGTACCCTTATTGCCACCATGTTGCCATATACCCTGGTGTTCTTTGTTGGCTGGACCCTGCTGTTTTACGTTTGGGTGTTTGTGTTGGGCTTGCCGGTGGGACCGGGTTCACCAACTTACTATCAGTTTGGTGGTTAACGCCGTTCAGAGTAATAAAAAACCGCACATGGGTGCGGTTTTTTATTACTCGCTGACAGCGGTAGACTCACGCACTACCAGCTCGGGGATAAATACCGGTTGTTTGTCTGATAACGCCTTACTGGCATTGGGCTTGGTATGACGGAATAACAGCTCTGCCGCTTGCTGCGCTATGGTCACGTTAGGTTGGTGTGCTGTTGTAAGCGGCGGCCAGGTTTGACGCGAAAACGGACTGTTTTCAAAGCCGGCGATTGCCAGCTGCTGCGGAATAGCAATATTCATTAAGCGGGCGCTGAACAGGGCGCCGGCGGCAATTTCATCGTTACAGGCGAAAATAGCGCTGGGCTTTTTAGCCAATGCCATCAGCTGCTTGGCGCCTTGTACACCGGACTCAAACGAATAGCTGCCGGGTACAATAAATTTCGGGTTCGGCGCAATATTGCGCTTGGCAAGGGCGGCCTGATAACCGGCTAAACGCTCACCACTGGAGCTGTGCTCTTCATCACCGCATAAAAAAGCGATGTCGGTGTGGCCCAATTCCAGCAAGTGAGTGGTTATTTTAAACGCTGCGGTAAAGTCGTCTACCAACACGCAGTTGCTCAGTTTCGGCGATGGAGTTGAACCGGAAATGATCCGCACAAAATGTACCCCAATACTTTCTAATGCTGCGGCAATATGCGGCATTTCTGAAAATGGCGGTGTTAATACCAGCCCCGCCAGCCTTGATTGTTGCACTAAGTCTATTACTTCCTGCACTATGTCGGGCGATTTGGCGTTGGTGGGGTGGATCAGTAATTCATACCCATGCTTACGGCAGGCATCCAGTAAACCACGCTGCATATCAATGACATAATAAGCATTCGGGTTGTCGTATATATAACCGATACTGAATGAACGACTACTGGCCAAATTACGCGCCGCCGCATTCGGCTGATATTGCAGCTCGTTAATGGCCGCCATAACTTTGTCACAGGTATCTTTACGCACCGACGGTTCGTTATTCATAACCCTGGACACCGTTTTAATGGAAACGCCGGCGTGGCGGGCTACATCATTAATGGTAACTTTCATGGCGTTTCCCGGACTCCCGAAAATGGTTTTCATGACGATAATAGCGCTTTCATTATTAGATCTTTAGCATGGAAATGACAGCGCTGGTCATTAATTAGATCAAATCGAACTAATGGATACCCTTTTTTTGACCAAACGGCAAATACTAATTGCAGAAATAAGCAGCTATTTATACAACCTGTATAAAGCTGGCTATAAGCTTATGAATTTTGTTGTTGATATATAATAATATTTTTCAGTTTTGACTGTCATAAACAACCTGCAGTGTAGCTGTTGCAATGGTTACGGTCTGCAGTACATACACAGTAGCGTTTTACAATATTCGTCTAAAATTTCGTCGTATTTGGTTTGCAAAGGTAATTTTTTTTGTGTATGTTAAATTTCAATGACAGCGTTGTCATTAAGGTGTCCGGGAAATAAGACAACAATATTACAGAACAGGAACGGGAGAAGCATATGCAGCACAATAAAATAAATAAATGTGCCTTAGCAGTGAAACTGAGTTTGTTAGTGGGAAGTGCCGCATTAACGATGCCAGCCTTTGCTGCTGACGAAGCAGCAAAAGAAGAGCAAGTGGAAGTGATTCAGGTGCGTGGTATCCGCGCATCACAAGAGGCTAATTTAAATGCCAAGCGTTTTTCCGGTGCAGTGGTGGATGTGGTAACCGCTGAAGATATCGGTAAGTTCCCGGATAAAAACGTGGCTGAATCTTTGTCGCGTATTACCGGGGTATCGGTTACCCGTGGTTTTGGCGAGGGCGAAAAAATTGCGGTGCGCGGCACTGACCCTGCACAAAACCGCACACTGCTTAATGGCGCTTCAGTTGCATCGGCCGATTGGTTTGTGCTGGATAACCCGTCACGGGCGTTTAACTTTACCTTGTTGCCGTCAAACGTGGTATCCGATTTAGAAGTCTATAAAACGCCGCAGGCAGATATTCAGGAAGGCTCTTTAGGTGGTACGGTTTATTTGAAAACCCGCAAACCACTCGATCTGGATGCAAACACGGTGTCATTGCAGGTGCAAGGGCAGTACAGTGATGTGTCTGAGGAGTGGGATCCACAATTGTCCGGACTTTATTCATGGAAAAATGATGCTGATACATTCGGTGTTTTGGTATCACTGACCCAGCAAGAGCGTTCGTTAGCACGTAAAGGCAAAGAAGTACTGGGGTTTGGCCGGCAAGAAGTGGATGGTGAAGAATATTGGGCGCCGCGCATTATTGGTGATGCTTTTTTCCAGCAACAGCGTAAACGCACAACGGCGTTAGTTACTGCACAGTGGCAGCCTTCGGATCAAACCGATGTAGTGCTGAACGTGCTTGATACTAAGCTAGATGCCGATAATATTAACCACAACCTTTATACTTTTTTTAACAGCGGCTTTGTAGAAAGTTCTGCGGTGCTTTCCGGCAGTGGAATTGTTGCCGGTCAGGCAAATAATACCAGCTCAGAGTTTGCTGTGATTGACCGTGTATCCTACAGCGATGCTAAATCTTACGATTTGGAAATTAATCATACACTGAACAATGGTGTCACTGTTACCGGCAAGTTGGGTACCACTGAAGCTGAAGGCGGTACTTCACGTGATCGCTATCATCAGTTTAACGGTGCTTACGTTAACTCAAGCTATGATTCAGGGTTGAATTTAAGTAACTATGTTACTGCGGGTAATTTAGAAACTTTCTCTGATATTCAGAACCGTGATCTCTCTTATATTCAAGAGGGGGCACGCTTAATGAATGACGAGGAGACTTATGCCGGACTGGATTTTGCGTTTGAGTTGGATAAAGGCATTTTTAACCGCTTAAAAACCGGTGTACTGTTTCAGGATCATGATAAAGGACAGCGCCAGACAGGTACGCGTTTCCATTGGCTGGCAGACTCTCAGCATATTGATCCGGCAAATGGTCCTTATGGTGAAGTGAGAGCCGGCGACGGTAACTGGTTGGGCTCTTTGGCAGGCTTGAAGTTTTCAGATGTTCATGACGGCAGCAACTATGCTTATTATCCGTTAATGAGCAGCGCAAACTCAGCATCTACTGTATTCCCCGCGGCAGCGTATAACAGCCCGACTACAGAGTTTTTGTTTCTACCCAATACCTGGGAAGTAAATGAAAAAATTTCCGCCGCTTATGTTAAAGCTGATTTTTCCGGCGAATCAGTACGCGGTGATATCGGCGTGCGGGTGGTAAAAACCGATGTATCATCTGCAGGTTACAGCTGGACCGGAGATTGGGTTGCAGCTTCTATTGATATGGTGGGAGGTTATGATTTACTGGCAGATGCTGTAGAGCCCGGCCGTGATGGTGATTGGGGGGTGGCTTACAATTCCCTGAAGCACAGTTATACCGATGTACTGCCGAACATTAACCTGGTATTCGATGTATCCGAAGACAGCCTGGTGCGATTCTCTGCTGCCAGAGTGATGTCCAGGCCAGATTATGTCAACATTGCTAACCAGCAGTCGGTGAACATTCCTACCCGCACAGGTAGTCGTGGTAATCCATTTTTGGAGCCCGTGCGCGCCAACCAATTTGATATTGGTTACGAGTGGTATTTTAATCCCAGCTCTTTAATTGCTTTTACATTCTTCCATAAAGATATTCAGGGTTCTGTACTTAACTCTGTTACCCGGGAAATGGCGTTTGACGAGATTAATAATGAACAGGTTGAAGTTACCATTACTGAACCGAAAAATGGTTTAGGCGGTCGGGTCCAAGGTTTGGAGGTGTCTTATCAGCAAGCTTTTGGTGATTTTGGTTTGATCACTAACTATACCTACACTGACGCTGAGAGCGAGCAAGAACGTGACGCGGTAAATAACCCCGGCTCTGGCTTGATTGCCGGTAATTCGCGTCATATGGCTAACCTGACCGGTTACTTTGAGAATGATAGCTTCAGTGCACGTTTAAGCTATAACTACCGTACTGAGTTTTTCAATGGCGTAGGTGAGTTTGGTAATGAAGTGTATACAGATGACTTTGGTCAACTGGATGCCAGCGTAACGTATAATTTCAGTGAAACCGTGTCTTTTGTGGTAGAGGCGGTGAACCTGATGGATGAAGACTTGTATCAGTATCATATTGATAAAGCGCGCCCTGCATCACTTTATGAAAACGGTCGCCGCTTTACCGCTGGGGTAAATATCCGTTTTTAAAACATAGGATTAAATTACTCAATTAAGAAAGGAAAGCCATTGGCTTTCCTTTTTTGCTATATATTCCGACTGTATTCCCACAGTAAGCAGGTTTTTACTTAAGGCTACCGACTGACGGAGTAGTATGGTTTGAGGTTTTGCTGTTAGTGGCAATATGTGAAGCGTCAATATCTGCGCGCTCGCCCACCAGTTTTGCGCCCCAGCGTCGCAGTTGCTCAAAACCCAATAAACAAATGCCTACTGCCAGGGTGGATAACAGCATACCGCTGAGGCCCAGACTGGCGCGCTCGGAGTGCATGGTCCAGAAAAACTGTAGTACACATAAAAACGCCACGACTAACAGCGTGGGTTTGCGGCCAATTAACGCTACAATAAATACGCCGAGCGGCGCGCCAAGTGCTACTACCGGCGCGGCGGCCAGCCAGTTTTCAAATACGCCCGGTTGCATACCGGTGGTAAGGTTTTTTACGATCACGCCAAGCACAGAGGTGAACGCCATTATGATCACTGAGGTAGGAATGGCGATTTTTAAGTCTGTACGGCACAGCAACACCAGGGCGGTATACAGCACCATATCAATACCCACGCCGGTAACCGATGCCACTGCAGCGCCTGCCAGCAAACCAATCCAGCAGCCGACTTTAAAATCCCACTTCTCGTTAAATTCGGTCATACCGTTGTGGCCGGCAATTTCATTTACACGATACAGATGCAGAATGCCGAAACTGGCCCACACTATGGCAAACACCAGCTTGATCCATAAACCCGGAATATAAGGGGCTATTAACCAGATGCCCAGCGGCGTGCCGATTAAGCTGCCCAGCATGGCACCTTTAAGCATGGCCCACGCAATGGGCTGGCGCCGTGCCAGAATAAAAATGCTGGCGCTGGTCATGCCGATGGCCTGCACGGCAAAGCTGAAATCACGCCCCAGAGTGGCGGGCAACTCAAACAGTAATACCAGCACCGGAAAGCCTACGGTACCACCGCCCATTGGCGTAGAGCCGGCGGCATAGCTGCCAATTGCCATTGCCACGGCAATTGGCCAGTGTGCTTTAGCTTGCGGCCAGTAGCCCAAGCCAATAACCAGATACAGCCAGACGGCATAAAAGCCGGCCAGCCAGAGTAACCACACCCACAAATGTTGCTTCAGTTTTTGCTGCATTTATACGGTCTGCGCCGGTTTAACTCGATGCTTTGTTATATCGGTTTTTGTACGGTTTTACCAGTGATGAAGCGATGCGCAGTGCGAATAGCGTAAAATAGCAAGGTTGAATAATGGCGGCGTTAAAGTGGATTTTCTATAAAAAACTGAAGGCAGATAATCTATTAGCGAATATGCTCTGGTTTGCCTTAGTGCTGCTGTTGATCCTGCCGCCGACTTAGCGCATGATAAGGCCGCACTGCTGATGGCATTCAGGGGATCCAACATTAATACCGTCAGCACTTCTCACATTAATGACTAAAATAAAGAGCAGTTTTATGACTTCAACGCCAAAGATTGTGCCGTTAAACAAGGAACAGCACGCAGATACAAAAATTAATAACAACAACGCCTTTTCTCATATCAGCAGTGAGCACATGTTGCCGGTTGTGGTACATGAATTTGTGGTAGCAGGTGCTGAGTTTCCTATCGTGTTTGTTAAAAACGGCGAAAACAATACTTATCAGCCGGTGGTAATGTTGGGGCTGTCAGCCAAACAAAACCTGTTTATGCAGGATGACAAATGGCAGGCGTTATATGTACCGCGTGCAGTGCGTAACTACCCACTGGTACTGGTGCAGGATAAAGCTGAAAGCGAGCGTTTATTGGTAGCGCTGGATGAATCTTCAGAGCGTGTTGGCCAGACAGAAGGTAATGCATTGTTTAATGCCGACGGTGCTGAGAGCGAGTTTTTAACCCATCGTAAGCAACAGATGGCTGAGTATCTTGAGTTGGGACAAATTACGCGTAATTTTGTTGCTAAGCTGCAAGAGCTTGAACTGATAAAAGAGCAGGTATTAACGTTAAATGTAAACGGTGAAGAGCGCCGTATTAACGGTATTCATCTGTTGGATGAGAAAAAGCTGAACGAGCTTAGCGATGAGGTATTTGTTGAGCTGCGTAAAAATGGCTTCCTGACAGCCATTTATGCGCATCTGATGTCATTGCAACATACACAAAAGTTAGTGAAAAAAATCGCTGACGCCAGTTAAGTGTTGCAGCAGGTAATAGCACCGGCTGTTACCTGCTATCTTGTTAGTGCCCGCTGTTTGTTACTTCCACTATTCTGCTTTGTACAGCCTGATACCGGCTGCGTAACCATACTACTTTTTCCTCTGTCGCCAGCGGGGCTTGATACGGCTGCCAGCTAACGCCGTTATCTGTACTGAATTCGGTATATAAGCCGGGTATGGCATTGTTCACGCTAATGCCGGCGGCGGTGTGTATGGAGCCGGGTGGTGGCAGATAAAAACTGCTGCCGTTGGCTGCCAGCCTGGCAAACTCTGTCTTATTGAGTCTGCTGGCAAAGCTATACCAATCTTGTTGTCGCTGTCGCAGAGCTTGTTGCGGATTGTTGTTTTGCTCCCACGCGGCTTTGTGCCAGGCACGTTCGGCCAGCGCCAGCATTCGGGGGTAGAGCATCTGTTCCAGCTGCTCTGTGGTGCGGATCGTTTCGCTCCAAAGCTGGCCCTGAATGCCGAGAATATTTTGTGGTTGTTGCAGAGGCGGCATTTCGCGGCCTACCAGAGCTTCAAGGTCATTGATTGCAGCGCCATTTCGGGTCGTGTCAGCATTGGCATACAGGTTATCCGGCATAAAACCGAACACTTTATCGATGCTGCTGAAACGGGTTGCCCAGTAATAGCCGCGCTCGAGTGGGTGGGCTTCGTGCGGATGATCAAAGTACAGATGCGTGCCCGGCGACAGCACTACCTGATAACCATTATTGGCCAGCCGGTAAGCACGGTCGGCGACACCCCATTCCCAGATATTGTCCCAGGCATGCGCAATCACCTTGTTATTGGCAAACTGTGTGCGGTTAAAGGTGTGTTGTTGGTCATACATCAGGCCGTCTTCCCATCCTGCCAGATCCAGACCGCGGCGGTGGGTAATGTTCGCCACGCGGCTGACAAACCAGGGTTTTAAGTCGGCAACACCGGCGATACCGTTGTCCGGAGCGGCAAACAATTGCTGGCAGGCCGGTGAACCCAGCCAGGAACCCGGCGCAACCTCATCGCCACCCATATGAAAAATCTGCAGTTTTACCCCGGCACTGCGGTACATTTGTTGTAACTCATACACCACTTTTTCGACAAAGGCATAAGTAGACTCCAGGCAGACATTAGCCGAGCTGTCGTTATAATTTTGCACGCTAAGGTAGCGCGATGTGTCTGCTGGATCAGAAAGTAAATATTGCGCCGCGGCTTGTGGCTGCCCCAGGGCCTGCAGGCGGTTGTAGCGTGCTTTCATCGCGACTATGGCGGCACGGGCATGGCCAGGCAGGTCTATTTCTGGAATAACTTCAATATGCCGCGCAGCGGCGTATTGTAATATCTCAATAAAATCAGCAGTACTGTAGTAGCCGTTGCCTGAGCCGCTGCTATGTGGCCCTGTACCCAGTTGGGTAAGCAAACATTGCTGTTCGGTTAAATCAAAGCAGCGGTTTGCGCCGATAGCTGTCAGCTCGGGTAAGCCCGGAATTTCCAGCCGCCAGCCTTCATCTTCGGTTAAATGCAGATGCAGCTTATTCAGCTTATAGCGCGCCATATTGTCTATCAGGCGTAAGGTGACATCTTTGCCGTGAAAATTGCGCGCCATATCATAATGCATACCACGCCAGGAGGCGCGCGGCTGATCTGTTATCTTACCCTGCGGCAGCTGAATGCCGAGGTCTGTTTGCTGCGCCAGTGCCAGCAACGATTGCACAGCGTAAAAAGCGCCGGCATTGTCTTTACCAATCAGCGTGATCTGTTTGTCGGCTATTTCCAACTGATAGCCTTCTACCGTTAGCGGCAGAGTGGCATCGACACTTAAGCGGATTTGCGGGGCGGGGGCGCTGACGTTGCTGCTGACAGCGCTCTGCAGAGACAGGCCTGACAGCTGTAGTTGCTGCTGCAAATATGCCGCTTCGCTGGTTAAACGCCCGCTATAACTAATCTGCCAGTTGCTGCTGAGTGTTAGCCGGCGCTTACTGAATTTCGCCTGCAGTGGGGTAGGAATAATCCGCTGTGCGATCTCAGTATCGTTGCTGTGGGCGTTAAGTTCAGCATTATTGGCAAACCGGCTTGCAGCGTTTGTTATCGGCACCAGATCGGCGGTACCACTGTTGCGCAATTGCTGTTGTGCGGTGGTGAGAGGGGCAACAAAGCGGTTTAGCTGTTCGGTATCGGTATTGGCAAATACCGCCGGTGCCAGCCCGGTGGCGGTGATAAAGGCGCGTGGCATAAAGTCACTGTAGCTAACCACCCAGGGCGCGGAGCTGTAAGTTAGTTGCAACTGCCGGCCGGGTGCTAAACCGGCAAAATCGTGGTCGGGGCTCAGGCGGTGCAGATCGCCCTGTACATGCTGCAGCACCAGGCCTTGCTGCTGCGTAGTGTCGATACGGCGGATAGAGTGAAAGTAAATTTGCCAGTCTGACTTACCGCCCGGCAGGGTGTAAGCAGAGCCGTTGTGCAGGGTAATGGCAGCATTAAAACGTGACGGCTCTGTCAGTTGATTAGACAAGACACTGAATATCAGGCTGCTGTCGTTGGCAAAACCGGCCAATTGTTGTTGGGTAAATGACGTTTTAGCCATGGCCGGTTGACAACAGAGTGCCAACATCAGACAACACAGTACCCGTAGTAATGGCATAATATAGTTCCCCTTTATTTTGGCCGGTGCTGTGGTTGTAGCGCCGTGCCGGCACAGTAACCTGCTGCCTTGTGGTTTTATTTTTCAGCTTAACAGCTCAGATCTCTTTGCTAAACTACTGATTAAAATCTTATTTTTTTATGTATCTGTCGCAAAGTAGCAAAATGTCCGTTTGTTTTTTAAACAAGACACTTGTTATTTGTCAGAATTATTATATGCTGATTTTAAAAAATGACAACGCTGTCAATTTAGTTGGTTGTTGATTTAATCTACAGCGCAGTATTGACCACTTCGCAGTTGGCCAGAGTAGCCGGCTGCATTACTTGTGACGAGGTTATAGGGATGAATGCAATGCTGAAGGCCGATACGCCTTTGTATTTGGGGATAGACGGCGGTGGCAGCAAATGCCGCGCAGTTATTGTATCGTCAGATCAGCAAATTTTAGGCGAAGGCTTGTCCGGCCCTGCTAATCCACTACGTGGTATGAAAGTCGCGACCGACTCTATTTTAAGCGCAACACAGCAAGCATTAAGCTGCGCAGGGCTGGCATTTAACGATATGTCGCGGTTGGTGGCCGGTGCTGGCCTGGCCGGGGTTAATGTGCCACAGTATTTTCAGCTGTTTTCTGATTGGCAGCACCCGTTTAAAACACTGCACCTGACCAGTGATTTACATATCGCTTGTATGGGGGCGCATCAGGGCGGCGATGGCGCTGTTATTATTGTCGGGACCGGCTCTTGTGGTTTGGCTGATGTGAATGGCCAACTGATAGAGTTAGGTGGCCATGGTTTCCCTTACGGGGATAACGGCAGCGGCGCCTGGTTTGGTATGCAGTTGTTGCACAAGGTGTTGTTAAGTTTAGATAAGTTAGCGCCACAAACCATGCTGGCTGATTTACTGTTGCAAGAGCTTGCAGCTGCCAACGCTATGGAGCTGGTCGCGCATTTTATGCATGCTACGCCGACGACCTATGCTAAATTTGCGCCTTTGGTATTTGTTGCGGCTGAGGCCGGCGATGAAACCGCACTGCAACTGGTGCAGCAGGGCGCCGGTTTTATTGCCGACATTGCCAACCGCTTACTGAGTATTCAACCGCCGCGGTTATCTTTTATTGGCGGCCTGGCGCACAAATTGTTACCGTATTTACCCGCACAAATTCAACAACAGGTTACTCCGGCACTGCAAACGCCGGAGCTCGGAGCTGTTTGGTACGCCCGTTCGCGCAATCAAACGCAATCTATCGCTATGTCGTTATAGGTAAGAAGTAATGAGCAACAGTATTATGGCGCTTGAAGCCACAGAAGCCCCGCAACGTATTGCCGAACAACTGGCTGCTAACGCGGCAATGGTAGAGCAGGTGGTGGCGCAGATCCGCCAGCGCGCACCGAAATTTGTTTATATGGTAGGGCGCGGCTCGTCTGATCACGCCGGGGTATTTGCCAAGTATTTAATTGAAATTGAGGTGGGTTTGCCGGTTGCGGCAGCGGCACCTTCTATTGCCAGTGTGTATAACAAGTCACTGCAACTGGCCGATGCGCTGGTGCTGGTGATTTCGCAGTCCGGCCGCAGTCCGGATATCCTGGCTCAGGTAGAAATGGCCAAACGCAGTGGCGCCATGGTAGTGGCGTTGGTAAACGATACCACCTCGCCTTTAGCGGAGCTGGCGCACTATACGTTACCGTTGCACGTTGGGGCAGAAAAAGCCGTGGCGGCGACAAAAAGTTATCTGGCGACCTTAAGTGCCATCTTGCAACTGGTATCGGTGTGGTCCGGTAATCAGGCATTGCAGCAGGCGGTGCAACAATTACCGCAAAGCTTAACCGCTGCTATAGCGTTGCCGCAGCAGCTTACAGCGCAAGCACTGGAGCGGGTAGCACATCTGGTCGTGTTGGGCCGCGGCTTGGGTTACGCCATTTCGCGTGAAATTGCACTGAAGCTAAAAGAAGTGTGCGGTATTCATGCCGAGGCGTTTTCCAGTGCGGAGTTTTTGCACGGTCCGGTAACCCTGGTAAAAAATCAGTTTGCTATTGTTGATGTCAGCATCAGCGATGAAAGTATCAATGCGCATCGCGGCCAGGTTGAAGATGTACGCAGTCGTGGCGCTGCCATCGTGCAGTTGCATCACAACGACATCGTTGCACATCCACGGGTGTTGCCGTTGTTGGTATTGCAACGGTTTTATCTGGATGTTGAAGTGGTGGCCCGCAGCCGTGGCATTGACCCGGATGCGCCTCCTGGCCTGAACAAAGTGACTAAAACGCTATAACACAACTAACGGTAAACAGCGAATGCAGCAGTTAAGTGTCAGCCGGCTATTTGACGGCGAAAATTGGTTCGAAAATGTCAGCCTTGCTATTAAAGACGGCGTTGTGCAGTCGATAACGCCCGCGGCCGGGCCGGTGCAACCCGGCATGCTGGTGCCCGGATTTATTGATGTGCAGGTAAATGGCGGCGGCGGTGCCTTATTTAACACCGCGCCCACGCGCCAGACTCTGCGCACTATGCTGCAGGCCCATGCCAGGTTTGGCACCACCGCTATGCTGCCTACGGTGATCACCGACAGTGTTACGGTAATGCAGCAAGCCGCCGATGTTATTGCCGGCGCAGTGGCAGAAGGTGAACCGGGTATTATTGGTGTGCACTTTGAAGGGCCGCATTTGTCAGTGCCGAAAAAAGGCGTGCACCCGCAGCAGCATATCCGCCAACTGAGCGCGGCAGAGCTGGCAATTTATGGCCGGTCTGATCTTGGTATTAAGCTGGTAACCGTGGCGCCGGAAACTATCAGCCCGGTGCAAATCCGCCAGTTAGTGGCACTGAATGTAATTGTTTGCCTTGGCCATTCCAACGCCGATGCCGCCACAGTGCAGGCTGCGCTTAACGCCGGCGCTACCGGTTTTACTCACCTGTATAACGCCATGTCGCCGCTTACTTCGCGCGAGCCCGGCATGGTCGGCGTGGCGCTGGCCGATCCGCACAGCTGGTGCGGTGTGATATTTGACGGTCATCATATGCACCCGCTGGCCGCGAGAGTGGCACTGGCGGCCAAGCCGAAAGGTAAACTGATGATTGTTACCGATGCCATGTCGCCGGTGGGCACAGACGCGACGGAATTTGATTTATTTGACGGCAAAGTGTTGCGTGACGGCGATAAATTAACCGATGCCGAAGGTCGTTTGGCCGGCTCGGTACTGGATATGGCAGCTGCAGTGCGCTATGCCATCGATTCCCTGGGTGTTGTGCCGGAAGAAGCGCTTAGGATGGCGTCGTTGTATCCGGCACAATTTTTAGCCCGCCACAGCGCCGGGCGCATAGTGGCAGGTGCGCAGGCAGATCTGGTGTTACTGAATAACCACTGGCAGGTACAGGCAAGTTGGATTAACGGCCGGCCACTTTATAACGCTTAATATAATGATAATTACAACGGGGAAGGAATATGGAAATGACAGCTGAACAGTCGCAGCGGCGCAGCAGCCTGCTGCCGATGATAATAGTAGCGATACTGTTTTTTGTGCTGGGTTTTGCTACCTGGCTGAACGGCTCTTTAATGCCTTATCTGAAACAGATGCTGCAGTTGACTCCGCTGCAGGCGTCATTGGTGGTGTTCTCCTTTTATATTGCAGTAACCTTTACTGCGCTGCCATCGGCCTGGCTGATCCGTAAAGTCGGCTATAAAAACGGTATGGCGCTGGGTATGGCCACCATGATGCTGGCCGGCTTGTTGTATATTCCTGCAGCCCAGACACAAACCTTTGCTTTGTTTTTGTTGGCGCAGCTGGTTATCGGTGCCGGCCAAACACTGTTGCAAACCGCAGTAAATCCTTATGTGGTAAAAATTGGTCCGGAAGAGACGGCGGCAGTGCGCATCAGTATTATGGGCATTTTAAACAAAACCGCCGGCGTGGTAGCGCCGATAGTATTTACCGCACTGATGGCCGGCAGCTTTATTGCTACTGCCGATGTGGCATTAACGCCGGCACAAGTTGATGAGATGGCGGCGCGTTTGGTTCTGCCTTATTTAGGCCTGGCAGCATTTTTGGGCTTATTGGCGCTGGCAGTGAAGTTTTCACCACTGCCGGAACTGGCCAGGGAAAGCGGTGACGAGAATAAAGCCGGACAAATCAAAGCCGTGCTGGCTAAGCCCGGCCTGGTGTTGGGTGTGCTGGCGCTGTTTGTTTATGTCGCAGTTGAGGTTATTGCCGGCGATACTATCGGTTTATTCGCATTGTCGTTGGGGGTGGAGCGTTACACCGTGATGACATCCTACACCATGGGCTGCATGGTTTTGGGTTATGTGTTGGGTATTTTGTTGATCCCGCGACTGCTGTCGCAACAAGCGGCATTGGCTGTTTCTGCGGTACTGGGTGTGTTGCTGACACTGGCAATAGTGCTGGGCGACAGCTCATCTTATGCCATTGCTAACGCGGTATTGGTACCTTTTGGTGGTACGGCTTTGCCGGACACCTTGTTATTTATTGCCGTGCTGGGGCTGGCTAATGCCATTGTTTGGCCTGCCGTATGGCCATTAGCGCTGTCGGGGCTGGGGGCTTTAACCAGTGTCGGTTCGGCGCTACTGATTATGGGTATCGCCGGTGGGGCTTTTGGGCCGTTATTTTGGGGGCTGGCCAGCGGCAGTTCACTGGGCCAGCAGGGCGCCTATATTGTTATGTTGCCGTGCTACCTGTTTATTCTGTTCTATGCGCTTAAAGGCCATAAACTAACCAGCTGGCGCTAGAGCCTGCTCGATAGCGTGGTAGCTTAAAAGCGGTATTCCCAGGTTACGGCCAGGCTGCCGCGTTTAATGCGCAGTTCCGGTTGCGGCGATTTATCAAACACGCGGCCTTCCACGCTCAGTAAACCTTTCAGCAGCGGTTGGCGGTATTCCAGCCGGAACTGCCAGTTCTTTATGTCAGAAGCTGCAGCTAAAAATTCACCACGCAGTACACTCAGTGCCCAGCTGTAACCGTCAAAGGTTTGGTAGCGGTAACCGGCAGACAACACTTGAGCATCGGCGCCGTAGCCGCTGCCGATAACGCGGCCGTAGCGACGGTAACCTTGCGGATAACTCTCGCCTTCATAGGCGCAATTGCCGGCTGCAAGTTGTTCTTCACAGCGAATATAGCTGTCTGACCATTCCAGATTCAATGTGTGCACAGCAGCGGCATTACCAAAAAAGGTGCGCACGCCATACAGTTGCAACGGCTTGCTGAGTTTACTGCCGCTATTGTCGTCGGCCAGTTCAGTGTAAAAGCTGTACGGCCGGTTAAATAACGTGGTATGCCAGGTTAGATCCAACGCCGCCAGGTTATCGGCATTGCCGTTGTCATTGTCGTTTAACAGCAGCATGTCGCCAAAGGCACCCAAACCGTTATCCAGGCCGTCGCCGCCCCATTGACTGACACGGGACAGGCCCAGCTCCAATTGCGGTAGTGGCCTGGCGCTGAAGCGGGCACCAAAGTGTTTAATTTGTCGCGGCGTACTGCTGTGTTCGCCCTGACCAATAAAAGTGCTAAAGCTCCAGGGGCCTAACCAACTAAACAGCAGGTTATCGCTGGTCTGCCAGCTATGACGGCTTAAACGTAAAGACGGTATTGGCCGTGCATTGTTACTGACAAGTAGGGCGGTTTGTTGGCCGGGGCCCCACCACAGTGGTTGCTGATCTAACGCCAAAACCCAGTTACCGGCGATAAATGCCAGGTAGCTGCCGTCATAAGTTAATTCCTGCTCGTTACTGCCATCCTCAAGTTTGCGGTAATTAAGCTGCGTTTTCGCCGCCCAGTTATCGCCCAGATATTCTTTAAAGACGGTAGCGCCGGCTTTATCAAAATAGCTTTCGCCAAAGCTTTGATACAGCGACGGGTTGGTGCTGGCTTTTAGCTTAATGCCGGCGATATAGCCAGCCTGATTGGTATTAAGCGCAGCGCGCACATGCGCCAGCGCAAAGCGTAATTCTTCTGTTGGTTGCTCTTCTGCTGAGGCTAAATCAACGGCGACATTTTTCCACATTAACGGCCAGCTGTTTACCGGCCCGGTTAACACGCCGGCGTGAGCCAGGGTTTGCAGTGACTGGCGCAGGTAGTTATCTGTGGTGTCTACCCAGGGCGCCGCAGCGGTGGGCAGTGCAAACAACAATGCACTTAACAGTGAAGGTTTAAAGGTCATAGGTTTAATTTGGTCTTTAAGGCTATTTCAACGTGTGCCGGCACAAAGCTGGAAACATCGCCACCATGGCGGCACACTTCTTTCACTAAGGTGGAAGAGATAAAGGTGTTTTTTTCTGACGGCGTCATAAAAATACTGTCCAGTGCCGGATTCAATTGCCGGTTCATACTGGCCAGCTGAAATTCGTATTCAAAATCGGCTACGGCGCGCACGCCACGGATCAATACCTGCGCCGATTGATCTTCGGCAAATTTCGCCAGTAAACCGGAAAAGCCGATGACGCTGACATTGCTGATGCCGGCAAAGGCCTGCTGTGCCAGTGTTACCCGCTCTGTCAGGCTAAACAGTGGCTGTTTGCTGGGGTTAGCGGCAACACCCACTATTACAGTGTCAAACATCCGAGCAGCGCGCTGCACCAGGTCAGCGTGGCCATTGGTTAACGGGTCAAAGGTTCCTGGGTAAATTGCCTTTATTTTCATGATATTGCGGGCTTTCCTTGGCGAGAACAGAACCATGTCCGGCCTGCTACTGGAGTTTTCAATCAATTTGGCGTTACTATAGCAAATTAATTTCGCGAAGAATAAGCCTGTTTAGCAGATGGAAAAAAAGTTAAGAACCAAAGATAAAATTCTGCAAGCCAGTATTGAATTGTTTAATCAGGTGGGCGAGCGTCAGGTTACTACTAACCATATTGCTGCTCATCTGGGGATAAGCCCGGGTAATCTGTACTACCACTTTCGCAATAAAGAAGACATTGTACGGCAGATTTTTAAAGAATATGCCAAATTGCTGGAAACCCGCATAAAGCCGCCGTCGGATAAAGCGGAAGCGTTGGACGCGCTGGCGTGCTATCTGGATGCGGTGTTTGAGCTGATGTGGCGCTTTCATTTCTTTTACGCCAATTTACCGGATATTCTGGCGCGTGACCCTGCATTGCAACAAGATTATTTGCAAGTACAACACGGTGTATTAAGCCGCGTTATTGCCGTGCTTAAAGCGCTGAAGCAATCGGACGTGATCCGTATAGACGATGAAGACATTACTGATCTGGCCCACAGCATTAAGTTGTTGGTTACCTTTTGGATCAGCTACCTGAAAACCCAGGCACCGCACAAAGAAATTGACCAGGCCAGTGTCTATCAGGGCGTGTTAAAAGTGCTGCTGTTGTTTAAGCCCTATGCCACTGAACAAGCTAAGCCGCGTATTACCCGGCTGCAGCAGCATTATGAGGCGCTGGCGCTTTAATACCGGCCTTTGTAGGCTAAACTTTACAACAGCAGGTCTGAACAGCGCTTTAGTTAATGTAAAAGCGCTGCAGCTTCAGGCTATAAGCTTTACAATGGCGCCGTTTTTCTGAACCCCTCACCCCCGCAACAGGAGGCTTTATGCGCAATGGCGCTTTTCTGCAACATCTACAACAACAACTAGACGATGTGAAAGCAGAAGGTTTATACAAAGCAGAACGTATTATTACGTCGCAACAAAGTGCTGATGTTACGGTCAATGGCCATCAGGTACTGAATTTTTGCGCCAACAACTACTTAGGCCTGGCCAACCACCCCGACTTAATCGCAGCGGCGCAGCAGGGTTTAGCCAGCCATGGCTTTGGCGTGGCGTCGGTACGCTTTATTTGCGGCACCCAGGATATTCATAAAACGTTGGAGCAAAATATCAGTGCGTTTTTAGGCACTGAAGACACCATTTTGTACTCGTCTTGTTTTGATGCCAACGGTGGCTTGTTTGAAACCATTTTGGGTGCCGAAGATGCTGTAATTTCTGATGCGTTAAACCATGCCTCTATCATTGATGGTGTGCGCTTGTGTAAGGCCAAACGTTACCGCTACGCCAATAACGATATGGCTGAGCTTGAGGCGCAGCTAAAACAAGCTGATGCTGATGGCGCACGCTTTAAGCTGATTGCAACCGATGGCGTGTTCTCGATGGATGGCGTAATAGCCGATCTGAAATCAGTTTGCGATCTGGCGGATAAATACGGCGCTATGGTGATGGTTGACGACAGCCACGCCGTGGGCTTTGTCGGCAAAAACGGCCGTGGCACGCACGAATATTGCGATGTGATGAACCGCGTTGATATTATTACCGGCACCTTGGGCAAAGCTTTGGGCGGTGCATCCGGCGGTTATACCTCGGGCAAAAAAGAAGTGATCGAATGGCTGCGCCAGCGCTCACGGCCGTATTTGTTCTCTAACTCGTTGGCGCCGTCTATTGTTACAGCTTCGATTAAAGTGTTGGACATGCTGGCGCAAGGCGATGCACTGCGGGCTAAGCTGTGGGATAACGCCAATTACTTTCGTGAAAAAATGTCGGCGGCAGGCTTTACCCTTGCCGGTAAAGATCATGCCATTATTCCGGTCATGTTAGGCGACGCCAAAGTGGCCGCAGAAATGGCCAAACGTATGCTGGCCGAAGGTATCTACGTGGTGGGCTTCTCGTTCCCGGTAGTGCCAAAAGGCCAGGCACGCATCCGCACTCAAATTTCAGCAGCACATACAACAGAGCAACTGGATAAAGCGATTGCTGCTTTTATCCGTATTGGTAAAGACATGGGCGTGATCGCATAAGGGCGGGGCGTGAAAATGAAAGCATTAGCAAAGTTAAAAGCAGAACCGGGTATTTGGCAAACTGAAGTAGAAAAGCCGGAAGTGGGCCCGAATGATGTGTTAATTCGCATCAAAAAAACCGCGATCTGCGGCACCGACGTGCATATTTACAAATGGGATGAGTGGGCGCAAAACACCATTCCGCATGGCATGGTGGTAGGCCACGAATATGTTGGTGTTATCGAGGGTATGGGTTCGGAAGTGCGCGGCTTTAGTGTTGGCGATCGGGTATCCGGCGAAGGCCATATCACCTGTGGTCATTGTCGTAACTGCCGCGCCGGCCGTGTACATTTATGCCGCAACACCACAGGCGTTGGCGTAAACCGCGCCGGCTCTTTTGCTGAATATCTGGTTATTCCGGCCTATAACGCTTTTAAACTGGCGGATAATATTCCGGATAATATCGCGGCTATTTTCGACCCGTTCGGTAATGCGGTGCATACCGCGCTATCGTTTGATTTAGTCGGTGAGGATGTACTGATTACCGGTGCCGGCCCTATCGGCATTATGGCTGCAGCCGTGGCACGACATGTTGGTGCCCGTCATGTGGTAATAACCGACGTGAACCCTTACCGGCTGGAACTGGCGCTGAAAATGGGTGCCACCCGCGCGGTGGATGTCAGCAAACAAAATTTAAAAGACGTGATGAAAGAGTTGGGCATGACAGAGGGCTTTGACGTGGGCCTGGAAATGTCCGGTGTGCCGGCAGCGTTTCGCAGCATGCTGGATACCATGAACCACGGCGGTAAAATTGCCATGCTGGGTATTCCACCGTCGGATATGGCGGTAGATTGGAACAAAGTGATCTTTAAAGGCCTGGTGATCAAAGGCATTTACGGCCGCGAAATGTTTGAAACCTGGTACAAAATGGCCAGTTTAATTCAGTCCGGGCTGGATTTAACACCCATGGTAACGCACGAGTTGCCGATGGAGCGGTTTCAGGAAGGTTTCGACATTATGTGTTCAGGCCAGTCCGGTAAAGTGGTATTGAACTGGTCATAATCACTGAGCTGTAATAACAAGGCAAATTCAGGAAAGGCGAACTCAGGTTCGCCTTTTTTATTGTCTGCTTTTTATACAGTCAACTGTAAAAGCTAATCTTCAGATTCAAAAATATTTTATAAGATTTTGATTTATATTGGTTTTAACAATTGGATTGCTTTATGCATTGCCTGATGTGCAAGCAATTGCAGATCACATAATTAATAACAAAATTAAGAGGTAATCCATGTTGAAGTCCATCCTTATCGCTTTGTCTTTAATGTTCCTCAGTGTTGTCACTTTATCGCAGCCGGTGCAGGCCGGCCCGATACTGACGCAAGAATTTTTTGCTGAAGATGCCGGTGGCGACATCATTAGTATTGGTGCTATCAGTTTTGATACTGACAACGTTGATGAATGGTTCCCGGGTACCGGCGACTTGCTGGCTTGGGAAAGTTTCACCCTGTTCGGTCTTGAAATAGACACCAGCTTTTTCTTTGTCAGTGTCGGCTTTAACCCGGAAGACCTGTATGCCGGCCTCGAGTACCTCAGCTTTGATGTTACCGATGTTGGCATGACAATGGCGTTTCAGGGCTTCTTCGATCTGAATAACCAGAGCCTTCCGCCGCAGTTTACCATGTTTGATTTTGCCAGCGGTGAGTTAACTGTGTCAGACGTCTTTAGCCCGGGCCAGGCTTCAGTAGTATCCGCTCCGGCCACTCTATGGCTACTGTTTGCCTCAGCAGGAGGCTTATTGTTACGTCAGCGCCGTCAAAATATGGTTTAGCTGGCATTGTCAGTTTTTTTTGCAACCTGCCGGCTCGCCTGTACGCCAACCTTCAGCACAGCACTAAGCTAATGCTGTGATATGGGGCGATAACCGTGCTGTTGCTGAATAACTGGCTGTCTGAATTTTATACAGTTGTTGGCGCTATGTTTGCCGCAGCAACAAGAATATTGCGGCGAGACAAAACAATAAACGGAGATACAAAATGCCACGTAACAATTTTATGTCTGCAACGGCCTGTGCCGTTACGCTCGCTATCACCGGGTTTCACACCGGTGCGATGGCCAATAATTACCAGGTAGAAATTGACCGCACCGCGCTGCAGCAAGCCGGTGAAGATACTGCAGCAGTACCTTATATCGTGCAGGTTAAGGGTAAAAGCGGTGTAGAAAAAGCCGAAGAGTTTGGTGAGTTGTTGCCAGCGGCACAATCTGTTGCTGTCGGCCTTAACCGGTACAATGCTGCCTCCGCCCGCATGCAGAGCTATACCAATGGGTTAAAACACTTTCATCAACAGTTGGCAGCACAAAGCGGCAGCGGCAAGGTAATGTATTCTTACACACATACCTTTAATGGCTTTTCCGCGAAAATGACTGCAGCCCAGGCCGAAGCATTACGTAATCATCCTAATGTGGCCGGCGTATGGCGTGACGAAGCGCAGCAACTGACTACATCAAATACACCTGCTTTTCTCGGGCTGACCACCGGACCGGACGGCCTGCATGTGCAGGGTATCAAAGGTGAGGGCGTGGTAATCGGTGTGGTAGACAGCGGTATTTGGCCGGAACACCCCAGTTTTGCTGATGACGGTTCTTACGGGCCTTTGCCCGGTTGGGCCGGTACCTGTGATAGCGGTGAAGACGCCGCTTTCAGTTGTAATAATAAATTGATTGGTGCCCGTTACTATAAAGAGTCTTTCGAAAGCGTGTACCAGCTGCAGCCCGGTGAGTTTGTTTCACCACGGGATGCAGATAACCATGGTACTCACGTTGCCTCTACTGCCGGCGGTAATGAAGGTGTTACCGCAGTGTTGAACGGCACTGAAGTGGCAACTGTGTCCGGTATAGCACCACGTGCCCGTATTGCTATGTATAAAGCCTGCTGGAACAGCAGTTATACCAACCCGCAGGGTCAGCCGGAACGTGGCTGCTTTGGTGGCGATACCATGGCGGCAATTGATCAAGCTGTAGCCGATGGCGTTGATGTTATTAACTATTCTATCAGCGGTAGCTTAACCAATATCACTACGCCACAAGCGGCAGCGAAATTGCGGGCGGCGCAGGCCGGTGTTTTTGTCGCGGTGTCTGCCGGCAATAACGGACCAACAGCCAGTACCATAGGCACGCCGGCCCCCTGGGTAACAACAGTCGCAGCTTCAACCTATAGCGGAACCAGTGTGTCTAACGGTATCGAAGTATTAGCCGGGCCACTACAGGGCGTCTATCAGGCGATAGAGGCAGTTACCACTATACCGCTGAGCGAAACCGGCGATGTTACCGCAGACGTGGTGGTAGCCTCTCCGCTTGAAGCTTGCACTGCACTGGATAACGCGGCAGAACTGGCTGGTAAGTTTGCCCTGATGCAGCGTGGTAATTGCGGGTTTGATATTAAACTGGCCAATGCGCAAGCCGCCGGTGTTGCCGGGGTTATTATGTATAATAACTCCGCCGCAGCGCCTATTGCTATGGGCGGTACCGGTAGTTTTAACTTTCCTGCGGTAATGACCACTTTGGCCGCCGGCAGTGCGCTTAATGCTGAAGTAAGTGGCGGTGGCATGGTTGCGGTAAAAATGAGCCCATCGGTGTTTGTTGACGATGTGGTTGAAGTCGGTAACCTGATGGCCGGGTTTTCTTCCCGCGGTCCTAACCTGAATACCTTAGATATTATTAAGCCGGATATTACGGCACCCGGGGTGAAAATCCTCGCCGCTGCGTCTGCGCAAACGTTGTTTGGTGCGCCGGGTACCAGCTTTACCTACCTGCAGGGTACGTCTATGTCGAGCCCGCATATTGCCGGTATTGCTGCGTTGGTAAAAGAAGTGAACCCAGGCTGGTCTGCGGCAATGATTAAATCCGCCATTATGACTACCGCCAGACAAAACCTGACCAAAGAGAATGGATTAACTGCTGCAGATCCGTTTGATTTTGGTGCCGGCCATGCTGTGCCTAACAGTGCGGTTAATCCTGGTTTAACTTACCCTATTTCTAACTTAGAGTATTTTGCCTTCCTGTGTGGTATCGGTGAAACAGGCTTTGTGCAAACAGCCAGCGGTTTTTCCTGTGATGCTTTTGTCGCCGCCAATTATAATATCGATGCCAGCCAGTTAAACCTGCCGTCTATGGCAATTGCTGAGCTGTCGGGAGAGGAAACACTGCAACGTCGGGTGATGGACGTAAGTGGTTCTGCCTCGGTATATACCGCCAGCATTGAAGCACCTGCCGGTGTGAATGTGTCAGTGGTTACCAATGGCGGTGGCAATACCTTGTCGGTACCTGCAAATGCTACTGTGCCTTATAGCCTGATCTTTACCCCAACCCAGGGAGCGGTGATGGATCAGTGGGTGTTTGGTGCTATAACCTGGTCTGATGGTGTGCATACTGTGCGTAGTCCTATTGCCGTTAAAGTAGTGCCGCCAAAACAGATCGTCGCGCCGGCTGAAATAAATGGTTCGGTAGCTGCGAGAGGCGGACGCGTCAGCTTCCCGGTAACCATGAACTACAGCGGTTTAACCAGCACCACTATGTTGGGCTTGACTGCACCCTTTGGTTCTTCCGGCGTGGTAGCACAAGATGCCGACAGTACTTTTGTGTTTAATGAGCCGGGTTTGGGCTTCCATACGTTCCTGGTACCGGAAGGCACCCGCATGGTGCGTTTCAGCCTGTATGAAGAACTGGCTGATGTGCCGGGTGCCGATCTGGATATGTTTGTTTATCGTTGTATTGCTCTGTCTTGCTCTGCGGTAGGTTCTTCTGCTAATGAGGGTGGTTATGAGGAGGTAAGCTTACGCGACCCTGTGCCGGCAGCCAATGGTGCAGCCGGTGACTTCTATCTGGTGTTTGTACATGGCTATTCGCTGTTTGGTGCGGAGCAAGCCAACTACACTATGCCGGTTTGGGTGGTGAACGCCAATGAAGGTAACAGTCGTGTCGCTGCAAGTATGCGGGCCATAACAGGCCGCGCAAACAACGTGACGGTGATTACTACCGGTCTTACTGCCAGTCCGTTTCCTTACCTGGGTGTGATGTCGTTTAAAGATGCCGATGGTAACGAACAAGCCAGCAGTTTGCTGGAGATTACTGCCAACTAACAGCTGGAGTGCACTGAATAGCCCGGTATTTATGCCGGGCTTTTTTTCAGGAAAAGTGAAAGCTTTACGCTGGAACAAGCTGACCTATACTGAATAGGTTAGCGGATAATAGCTGAAACACAGGGATTCAGTTGTGGGCAACGTAATAGTCGTATCACTGATATTTTTGTTTTGTGTCGTTATGGCACTATTGGCTTTTGTGGTATTAAGATTTCGCCGTATGGCTGCTGCTTTGCGTGCTGAAATTGTCCGCCATGCTGATACGGAACAACAATTGGTATTACGTAACCAGGAGTTGTTGCAGTTAGCCAGTACTGACTTGCTTACCGGCCTGGCAAACCGTCGCGCCATTATGCAACAGGCTATGGTAGAGATCCGCCGTGCCAACCGGTATCAAAAAGATTTAGCCGTACTGATGTTGGACATCGACCATTTTAAACAAATCAACGATCAGTATGGCCATGCTGCCGGTGACAAAGTACTGACTGAATTTGCTGAGGTATGCCGGCAAAGCATCCGTGACACCGATTTAGCCGGGCGCTATGGCGGTGAAGAGTTCTTTATCTTACTGCCGGAGATTGATTTAAAAACCGCTATTTTATCTGCCGAGCGTATCCGCATGACAGTGGCTGCGCATCCTTTCGCTTTACGCGACAGTACGGTGCTTAGCATTACCTGTAGTTTGGGTATTGCGATGTATCTGCCGGACCGTGATGATTTAGACAAGTTATTGTTGCGTGCCGACCAGGCGTTGTATCAGGCCAAGCATCAGGGGCGCAACCGCTGTTGCGTGCAGCATTAGGCTTGGCTAACCGATAGTTTTATAAGAAAATCTGAAAATAGTTCCCTCTGTCATATTACTGCAATAAAAATGCAGCAAACTAATACCATACACACTTCGGACAACCGGGAACATGATATGAAACTGAATAAATTCTCCAGCTTGTTACTGGCGGCAACCGTCGCTTTAACCGCATCAGCAACAGCGCAGGCACAAAGCCGTGACACTATCCAAATCGCCGGGTCTTCTACCGTGCTGCCGTTTTCTGCAGTAGTTGCAGAAGAGTTTGGCAATAACTTTGCTCAGTTCCGCACTCCGGTAGTGGGCTCAGGTGGCTCGTCAGGCGGTTTACGCCAATTTTGTCAGGGCGTAGGTGCTAATACTATTGATGTGGCCAATTCATCGCGCAAAATGCGCCCGAATGAAGTAGAAGCCTGTAAAGCCAATGGTGTAAAAGAGATTATTGAAGTAAAAATCGGCTATGACGGCATTGTTTTCGCGTCACGTGTTGATGCTGCAGTATTCAAGTTAGAGCCGAAGCATGTGTTCCTGGCGCAGGCAGCACAGGTGGCACAGAACGGTAAAATGGTTGCTAACCCTTATACCCGTTGGAATCAAATAGATAAAACCTTACCGGACCAGGAAATTTTGCTGGCGATTCCGGGCTCTAATCACGGTACCCGCGAAGTGTATGAAGAGAAAGTGGTGGTGCCCGGATGCCAGACATTGGCCGAAGTAAAAGCCATGGACAAAGATGCTGCGCATAAATTTTGTACCGCTATGCGTACCGACGGCCGGGTAGTAGAAATTGCCGGCGATTACACTGAAACCCTGGCACGTTTGCAAGCGCAAAAAGACGCGGTAGGTGTATTTGGTTTAAGTTTCTTTGAAGCTAACCGTGACCGTATCAAAGTAGCTACCGTATCTGGTGTAGAGCCTAACCTGGATACTATTATCTCCGGCGAGTATCCGGTATCACGTCCGCTGTATATCTATGTTAAAGGCGCGCATATCGGTGTCATTCCCGGGTTACAGGAATATGCTCAGTTCCATGTCAGCGAAGGTATGTCAGGCTTTGGCAGCGTGCTGGAAAGCGCTGGTTTAATTCCGCTGTCTGACGATGAACGCGCAGAAATTATGCAAAACATCCGGCAGAAAAAGTCGCTATAATCTCTCTGCTGCATTTAAGAGAACCTGTAACGGGTTCTCTTTTTTGCTTTTCGGATGTCATAAAACTGAAATAAAAGCCGCTTACACTGCGCACCTTAGTTAAGCATTACGTGTAAGCTGTTTACGGAGCGACCATGAGTAACCTTTCGTTAATTGTCGTGCTGCTGATCTTGCTGGCATTGGGCTACCAACTCGGAATGACCCGCAGCCGCAAAGTAGCAACAGTTAACCCCGATTTGCGCATGCATTCCAGGCCACATCACTATGGCATGATGGTGGGATTGTGGGCTGTGTTGCCGGCATTTTTTATTCTGCTGTTGTGGTTGTGGCTGGCACCGGCGGTCATTAATTCTATGATGCTGGCACAATTGCCGGTGGATGTCGCGACCTTGACGGCTGATGAGGTCCGTGTCATGTCGCAGCGTATCGGTAATTTAGCCGGTAACTTCGGCGTGGTGGCAGATGCAGAGGCCTGGGAGTTGGCCGCTGCTGAGCATTTGCGGCAGCTTAAAACCAACAGTGCTTTAGTACTTACAGCATTAATGGCAGTAATAGCCGCAGCAGGTATGTTGTACAGCCTGCTGCGCATTACACCACGGTTAAAAGCCCGGCATCAGGTTGAGCGTGTTGTTAAAGCCCTGCTGGTGCTGTGTTCTACCGTGGCTATTTTGACTACCATCGGCATAGTGCTGTCGATGGTCGGCGAAACGATGAAGTTCTTCAGTTATATTCCGCCGACAGAGTTTTTCTTTGGTACTACCTGGAATCCGCGCTTTTCTACTGTTGGCGTGGGAGAACAGGGAAGCTTCGGTTTGGTGCCGTTGTTAGCCGGTACCGCAATGATCGCCGGTATCGCTATGCTGGTGGCTATTCCGCTGGGGCTGATGGTGGCAATTTATCTGGCGGAGTATGCGCCTATGAAGCTGCGCAATACCGCCAAGCCTGTGATTGAAGTGTTGGCCGGTATTCCTACCATAGTGTACGGTTTCTTTGCGTTGGTAACGGTAGGCCCGTTTTTGCGCGATTTAGGTGCGGCTATCGGGTTGGATATCAATGCCACTTCGGCATTAACAGCCGGCGTGGTCATGGGTATTATGATTATCCCGTTTATCTCGTCGTTATCAGATGACATTATCACTCAGGTGCCAAAATCTATGCGGGACGGCTCGCTGGGGTTAGGTGCAACCAAGTCTGAAACTATCTTAAAAGTGGTGCTGCCGGCAGCATTGCCGGGTATTGTTGGTGCTGTGTTGCTGGCAGCAAGCCGTGCCATTGGCGAAACCATGATAGTGGTGTTGGCAGCCGGTAACAGTCCCGCGTTAACTGCTAACCCGTTCGAAGCCGTGTCCACTGTAACGGTAACCATCGTCAATCAGCTAACCGGTGACAATGATTTTTCCAGCCCGCAATCGCTGGTGGCCTTTGCGCTGGGCTTAACGCTGTTCGTTATTACCTTGCTGCTCAATGTGATGGCACTGGTGATCGTGCGTAAATACCGTGAACAATACGAGTAAGTTATGACCATTATTGCAGAGAACCCGATTAAAGCTGTAGCGGCTCCGAGCCAGGTGCAGCAAAAAGTCATTGCGTCGCTTGCTAAACGCCATCGGACAGAAAATTTGTTTCGCCGGTTGGGCTTAACCGCGGTGCTAATCAGTCTTGGTTTAGTAGCGGTGTTGTTTATCAATATTTTTTCCAAAGGGCTACCGGCATTTTGGCAATCGGCTATTACGCTGGAGATTTATTTTGATCCGGCGATCATTAAAATTCCGCCGATGCCACAGCAACGTGTCGACGAGTCCGATAACGATTTTCGCCAGCGGCATATTGAATGGCAAACCGAAATTGGCTTTGTTAACTTTAACCGGCTGATCACCGACAGCTTGCAAAAAGTGCTGCCGGATGCCGGCAAGCACCGGCGCGACCTGGCGCGGGTGGTGACCTCCGGCGAGCGCTTTGCGCTGCGTGATATGGTAGTGGCAGATCCGTCAATTATTGGCCAAACCCGCACGCTGCATCTGTTAACAGATGCCAATATCGATGTTTGGTTAAAAGGCAATATTGACCGCAGTCTGCCGGATGCACAGCAGCAGCTTAGCCCGAAAATGCGTGAATGGGTAGATAAGCTTGCTGCTGATGGCGTTATCCAAAACCGTTTCAGTCTGGCACTGTTTATGAACCCGGACTCGCGCAGCTCTTTGGCATCTGCTGGTTTGGCCGGTGCTTTTATGGGCTCGTTCTATATGATGCTGGTGGTTATTTTACTGGCCGTGCCGATGGGCGTAGCCGCTGCTATTTATTTGGAAGAGTTTGCGCCGCGCAATAGAATCACCGACCTGGTGGAAGTAAACATTAACAACCTGGCGGCGGTGCCTTCAATAGTGTTTGGTTTATTAGGCGCTTCAGTGTTAATCGGCTGGTTTAATCTGCCGATGTCGGCACCGATTGTCGGCGGTCTCGTGTTATCGCTGATGACATTACCCACGGTAATTATTGCTACCCGCTCTACACTTAAAGCGATACCGCCGTCTATTCGCCAGGCTGCGCTTGGGCTGGGCGCATCGAAAATGCAGGCTATTTTCCATCATGTGTTACCGCTGGCTATTCCGGGTATTTTAACCGGGGCTATTTTAGGTGTGGCCCAGGCATTGGGTGAAACGGCGCCGCTGTTATTAATTGGTATGAAGTCTTTTGTTGCTTCTATACCGGCTTCACCGTTTGAACAGGCCAGTGCGTTACCGGTACAAATTTACCTGTGGCAGGGCAATGAGCTGCGTAATTTCTTTGAGGCCCGCACTTCAGCCGCCATTATTGTGTTGTTGCTGATGATGATTAGCTTAAACGGTCTGGCCATTTGGCTGCGGAAAAAATATGAAAAGCGCTGGTAACATAGCTGGTTAGTTACGCTGCGCTTAACAGAGTTAATTTTAAAGTAACGGATAAACAAATGAGTAATTCAGCTCCGGTAAAAATCAGTGCTACAGATGTAAAGGTGTTCTACGGCGACAATCAGGCGCTGCATGGCATCAGCATGGATGTGTATCAGAACGAGGTGATCTCCTTTATCGGCCCGTCTGGCTGCGGTAAGTCAACCTTTTTACGCTGTATGAACCGGATGAACGACACCATAGAGCATTGTCGGGTAACCGGTAGTATTTTGCTGGATGGCCGTGATATTCACGAGCCGGCATTAGATGTGGTGCAGTTGCGGGCTCAGGTAGGTATGGTGTTCCAAAAGCCGAACCCGTTTCCGAAATCCATTTACGAGAATATCGCTTACGGCCCGAAATTGCATGGCCTGGCCGAGCGCAAAGCCGATCTGGACGACATTGTTGAATCCAGCTTGCGCCGCGCCGGTTTGTGGAATGAAGTAAAAGATCGGCTGGACCAACCCGGCACCGGTTTATCCGGTGGCCAGCAGCAACGTTTGTGCATTGCCCGCAGCATAGCGGTAAGCCCGGAAGTGATCCTGATGGATGAACCGTGCTCAGCACTGGATCCTATCGCCACTTCTATTATTGAAGAGCTGATTGACGAACTGAAGCAAAACTTCACTATCGTTATTGTTACGCACAATATGCAACAAGCCGCCAGGGTGTCAGATCGCACGGCCTTTTTCCATCTGGGTAATCTTATTGAAATCGGCAATACCAATGATGTCTTTACCAACCCGCAGCAAAAGCGGACCGAAGACTATATTACCGGGCGTTACGGCTAACAGCGATTAAGTGATTCAAGGGCTGTGGTGAGAACTAATTCAGGAGAGCGGCATTATGCCAAATAACAAAATCGGCGGCCATTATTCACAGGCCTATGATGAAGAGTTACAGCAAGCCGTAGAACGCTTAATGCAAATGGCACAGTTGGCGCAGCAGCAGCTTACCGATGCGTTAACAGCCTTTACCTCGGCTGATGTTGCACTGGCGCAACAGGTAAAAGACTTTGACCGGCGCGTGAATAACTTTGAAGTGGATATTGACGAACATTGCCTGGATATATTGGCGCGGCGCCAGCCGGCAGCCAGTGATTTACGCTTGGTATTGGCCGTGCTGAAAAGTATTAATGATGTTGAACGTATTGGCGATTTAGCCAAGCGCATTGCCAAAGCCTTGTTAAAGGAAGAGGCAGACAGCCGGCCGGCAACTTCGCAACTGGACGCCCTGGCAGAAATGGGGCAAAAGGTGCTGCAAATGTTGCAGCGCGCCCTTGCTGCTTTTGAGCAAATAGATGCCCAAGCGGCATTGGCTGTATTACGTGAAGATAAAGCCATTGATGATGATTATGCCCGTATTTTACAGCACAGTCTCAGCAGCATGATGCACGATGCAAAGCAAATCAGCGTCAGTATGCAGATTTCTCAGGTTGCTAAAGCGCTGGAGCGGGTAGGCGATCACAGTCGTAATATCTGCGAACATGCTATTTTCCTCAGCTTAGGCCGCAATGTTTCGCATCTTAGCGATGAAGAGTTACAGCAGGTTGTTGATAAAAAGCGTCGTTAATCACTGCATTTTTGCAAAAAAGGAGCTGCGGCTCCTTTTTTTATGCATTTTATCGGCTAATTACTGGCTATCCTGCTAATTTAACAGATACTTTTGCTAAGCAAGCTGTATATTTCTGCTAAGGTCATAAAAGTATCATTTCAAAGTCATAAATTTGCCTTATTGTCATTTTACTGTCATGAAATGGACATAATATGGCGTTGTCATAAATCACGGACTGTTAGCAGTAGTAACGGGCCGGTAATAACTCAGGTGCGAAAAATGAAAAAAACAACGGTAATGTTAGTGATGGCGATGGCTGGCGTTGCAACAGTGCAGGCTGAGCCGGTAAAGCTTTACGGCCAGTTAAATGTGTCCGCGCAGTCCGGCGATGAGGGAGAGGGGCGTTTCTCGGAGTTAAAAAGTAACAGCTCCCGTTTTGGTTTGAAAGGTGACTATGCGTTGGAAGACGGTCTGACCCTGGTGTACCAATTAGAATGGGGCGTAAATGTGTCTGACAGCAGTAGCAGCAATGTTACTGCGCGTAATCAGTATATTGGCCTGGCAGGTAACTTTGGTGAGGTGCGTTTAGGCCGGCATGATACAGCGACTAAAATGTCACAAGGCAAGATTGATCAGTTTAATGATTTTGAGGCCGATGTGGGTGGTTTATGGGAAGCTGAAGTGCGGGCGAATAACTCCATCAGTTATTTTACGCCAAGCTATAACGGCTTTGGCGCGCAGCTGACCTATATTCTGGAAGACTCAGTAGATGCGGAAGACGCGGTTTCTGCCGCACTGTTTTACGGCGATGACAACCTCAAGGACAGCAATATTTTTCTCTCTGTTGCGTTTGACTCAGAGGTAAACGGTTATGACAGTGTTCGTGTAAACGGGCAAACTAAAGTGGCCGGCGTTAAACTGGGTGCTATGTTGCAGCGCCAGGAAGATATTATCACCGGGTTGGAACAGGATGGTTGGTTGTTAAGTGGTGCTTATCCGCTGGGTAAAACTGAGCTGAAAGCCCAGTACCAAACGCTGGAAGATGATAAAGCAATCAGCTTAGGGTTAGATTATAAAGCGGGTAAAGATACTACTTTATTTGCCTGGTACAGCAGTTTTAACCTGGATACGCCAACACCGGATCGCGATTATCTGGCGGTTGGTATCAAGCATAAGTTTTAATTAAAGCAAAGGCTTTAATCTGCAATATAAAACGCCGGCTGAACACCGGCGTTTTGTATTACAAGTTACTTTGTAAAGCGTTAATCAGTGTTGTTAAGACAGTTCGGTTTGTAGTATTTCAAAGTTAACGAGACTATAAAATCTTTTGTGTAAGTGGCTGTTTATCATAACGATACTCGGTCACCGTACATAATCATAAACTGCGTCATGGCAGGCTTCCAATCTCGCAGTGGCATTGTCCACTTTTTAGCAATCT